>Ga0210009_1000339_pt1 | contig 54817 bp, 28 predicted proteins | sample CryGeyCG2114_065_FD_185457 | JGI IMG/M metagenome (GOLD analysis project Ga0210009, IMG submission 185457) | Groundwater microbial communities from aquifer - Crystal Geyser CG12_big_fil_rev_8/21/14_0.65 (SPAdes) (version 2) | ecosystem: Environmental > Aquatic > Deep subsurface > Groundwater ...
GAAAATAAGACCTTCGCCAGCACAAATTCTCAATCCGCTATTTGCATAATAAAGTGTCAACAACCAGCATCGGGCTTGTTCAACACTTGGGATAAGGTCGCGGCTATGCGCGGCCTATCCTTATTTGTTATGTTTGAGCATGAACATGACAGTTTATATTCAAATTTAAAGGCTCAAACCTATTCAAGTTGGTATGTGTATTTTAATACTGGAAATAGGAGTTCTCCTTATACATCTAAACAGTTAATAAAGCGCGTTGATGACATTTTATATGGCGGTAGACGTTCTCCATTAGAGTATGAATTAGTCGGCGATTTGGATGGGGATTCGCTTCCTGACTTTATTGAGCTTGATAGCCAAGCTCCGGCTTACGGCCCTACTAGAAAAGTAACAAAATTCATCATGAATAAGAGCTTTAATAGAATTTGGACTGGGGTTTCGGTTGCATCTCCTGATCTTAACCCTATAAACTTAGCTTCAGATTTAATGTTTTTTTATCAGTTTGCAGATATAAATGCAGACGGTAAATTAGACATAATTCATTGGGGGAAGGTAACTCCTCTAAATGTCAATCTAGGTTATAGATTAAATAAAGGAAATGCTCAATTTACAGATTGGCAGGAATTTGTAGGAGATCCTAAATTATCAACCCGATTTGAAACTTTTCTTCGTGGTGGGGAGCAAGCGAGCTTTGAATATCCGAAATATCTAAATGCAATGCAATTTGCTGATATTAATTTAGATGGCCGTAACGAGTGGTTATTACCTGGTCAAAGAGTAATAACTGGCTGCGCTAATCATTTATCTTCAGATGTGGGACGTATCTACTGTGGAGATCAACTTTATGGTACTAAGGAAAACTCATCTCTATTTACATATCCAACTAAACCATTAGGAGGTGATCGAATTGACGGTTCAATTTATCGATATGATGCAATTTATTTTAATGAGTTAGAAGATGGTCGAATTGCTATTGAGAGAAAGCCTACTGGTTATTATGGTTCTGCGACACAGGCGCAATTTTTGGATGCGTTTGGTGATGGAAATATTGACTTAGTAACAGCGTACGGTCCTTACTACTTAGGGCAAGGTAGTGAACTAGAGTCTAGGACTTGGATTAACAATCCTGCATCATCAATGTGGGGAAGCCAATATGGCGCTTACATCTCAAGAAGCTATGGTTCTGGAACAGGGAGTTCGTTAAGTGATTATCAACCTGCAGATCTTTTAGAGTCTGTAACAGATGGTTTAGGTAATATCAGTCAGTGGCGATATCGTCCGTTATCAACAGGTGAAGCGAGTGCTGGGCAGCAAAAGCTTTATACAACTGACCATGTAGAAGTGGGAACTGGGTACATGAATTTTGCTTCTAGCATGTACGTGGTGCAGTCCTTTAAGCAAAGCAACGGTCAGAATGGCGAAAATGAAACCCAATATGCCTATAAAGGCGCGATGTACAACCTGCAGGGACGTGGCTTTACCGGATTTAATCAAATTTGGGAAAAGGATATGCAGCGGGATAAGACGGTGCATAGCATCTTCAAGCAGAAGTTCCCTGAGGTGGGATTGCTAACCAAGCAAACGGTCAGCGTGGGCTCGACTACCGTTAACCAAGTGACTAACACTTGGGCAGATAATCCACAGCACACCATAAACGGTGTTTACCACAATATTCAAACCCGTTCGCTACAGCAAAGTTGGGACTTGCAAGGCACCGCTTTATCAACACAAGAAGTGCAAGTAAGTGCCAGTGATGTTGATGCATCGGGCAATATTAAAAAGCAAACTCAAAAAGTGACCGATTACATAAAGGGTCAGACGAATACCTATACCAGTGTGACCGAAACCAGTTTTGCCGTGGATACCACTAACTGGTGGCTCAATAAGTTCAATTCGGTAAAGACGAGCCACAATACTGCACAGCGCAACTGGGGAAACGACCCCGTCGGCACGATGGACAAGGCGCAGTGGCAATTGCAAACGGTCAATACCTGGAATGCTGTTCATAAGTTACCCACTAAGGTGACTTTCACCGCCAGTAATAGCAGTTGCAATCGCGTCGAAGAAACCGGACTAAACAGTTATGGTCTGCCACTGTGGACTAAAACCACAGGGCAAAGCAGTGCTTGTAGTACCTTGGCGGCAAGGCAAACCAGCTTTACCTACACGAAAGATGGCACAACTCAGGCTGACGATGGCTATCTGCCTTACAAGGTCACCAATGCCAAAGGCCATATCACCACTACCGAATACGATAGGGGCTTGGGGCTTCCCACTAAGGTGATAGCGCCCAACAATATCGTCACCCAAACCCAGTACGACGCTATCGGTCGTCCGGTGCAGGTCAAACAGACGGGCAGCCCGACTCGCTATTTGCGCTATTTACTGGCCAATGAGGGGTACAATCCGCCCCAGGATAATGACAACATCCCAGTGGTGATGACCCGCACCAGTGGTGCCGGCATCCCCGAAACGGAGCAGTATGTTGACGGCCAAGGTCGCTTACTGCGCACGGCAACCCAAGGCTTTGATGGGGGTTATCAGTATCAAGATAAACATTATGATGCACTTGGACGCATGACCCGCGAATCGACACCCTATGGCAATGGCACGGCGGCAGATTATACCGAGTTCAGTGATTTTGATGCGCTCGATAGGCCCGGCAGACGAACTATCCCTAATGGGCGCTCCGGTGGGCTAGAGTCCCTATACACCTATAACGGTTTAACCACGGATATCAATGTCGAAGGACGATTGATGTCGCGCACCTATGGTAGTCAAGGCTGGTTATATGAAACCGTGGATGCACAGAATGGGACTAACCGTTTTGCCTATGATAGCGCCGGTAGACCGTTAGTTATCCAAGATGCTAACGCTAAAAAAATTGTCGCCACTTACAACGGTTTTGGCCATAAAACCCAGGTCATCGACCCTAACCAGGGCACCACAGTCTTCGGTTACAACAGTGTAGGCGAACTGGATAAGCAAACCGATGCCAATGGCGTGGTACAAACCACTGTACTGGATGTGCTGGGACGTATCACCAGTAAAACCACCACGGGCGGCAGTGCCCCAGGGACAGCGACCTTTGTGTGGGACACGCTCAAACAAGGCTTACTCACCTCTGAAACCGAAAACGGCGTCGCCCGCACTTATGCCTATACGCCCGCGCTGCAATTGGCGCAAACCACAGTCACCGTCGATGGCGTGGCGCGCACGGTTAAGCATCAGTACGATGGCTTCTACGGCAGACCAAAAGCCTTGGAATACCCCAATGGACTGACGCTCAAGTACCTGTATAACGATTACGGCTACCTCGAGCAGACCAGCAACGCCGCCTCGGGCTATCAATATCGGCGCATCACCGCCATGGATGAAGCAGGCCATATCACGGGCGCTGATTTAGCTAACCGAGTGATGTCAGAATCCCGCAGCTATTACAGCGAAGGCACCATGGCGAGCGTCGAGGTGGATGGCCCGCTTGGGCGTATTCATGCCCACTACTACGACGGTTACGATGAGTTTATGAATCTCACCAGTGAGCGTGATGGGGTGACAGGACTGACGAAAAGCTACCACTACGACACGCTGAATCGACTGGAAAGCTACAGTTTCAGTAACACTAATCCGACCTTTAGCGCCACAGTTAACTATGCCTACGATAAGGTCGGCAACTTCCTCAAGAAAACCGATTACAGCGCCAATAGCACCACTGCCTACCGTTATGGCGGCAATGCCAGCTGTGCGGCAGGCAATAATGCTGGCCCTAACGCAGTGTGCCAGCTGACTAAGCTCAATAACACCACAGTAAACTTTCAATACGACAAGCGCGGTAATTTGCGGGTTGGTGATGGTCTCACCATGACCTACAACGCCATGGATAAACCGCTGACTATCGATGGTCGCGGCGCCAGCACTCGCTTCATCTACGGCAGCGATAATATGCGCGCCAAGCAGAGTCGCACAGTGTCAGGCAGCACAACCACTACTTATTATGTCGATAAGTACTATGAAGCCGACAGTGATGGCAGTTGGCGCGCTTACTTAGATGATATAGCTATACTCAGCTATACCCCACAGCGCAGTCACCTGCTGCAATTTACCCTCAAGGATAGATTGGGTAGCGCCACCACCCTAGCCGACCAAAATGGCAATATTGTTAGCCAGCGCTACTTTGACCCCTTTGGTCGCACCGCATCGACAGGAGGTGGACATCGTACTGATATAGTGAACAAAAATACGCTGCAATCAAAGTTGCAGGATTTGGATGTTACCAATAAAAACCGCCGCGGCTTCACCGACCACGAGCATTTGAATGAACAGCAGTTAATTCATATGAACGGCCGGATTTACGATTATAATCTCGGCCGCTTTATGAGTGTGGATCCGCTGATCCAGAGTCCGACCTCGACCCAGAGCGTGAACCCTTACTCGTACATAATGAACAACCCGCTGGCGGGGACGGACCCGACAGGGTATGCGGCGACATGCTCGGATGATAATAATTGCGATCTGAGTGATATCAAAGCTGATGAAATTGAGAATATTCAGATAACTAAAGACGGGAATGCGATCATTAATACCAATAATGGCTCATTTCAAGTGAACAGTATTGGAGGTAAGGATGTTCAGGGCTCATTTAGTGCTAGCAGTATAGGTAACCTTTCGTCGGTCGCCAGTCAACCCAGTTACGGTAATGACAGTAGTTTTACAAAGGGGTTTGCTGAACAGTCGAACAAGCGAGACATGTCAGGGGCGTTGTCGATGACGCCTGTAGGTCAGGCGATTGATAGCATCAAATCTGGCATTGAAGGTGTTGAAACCGCACTAGACGAGTACAATAGAACGGGTTCGCTATCCGGAGCAGCTTGGGCAGGAACTGCATTTGCACTTGAAAAGTACTTCGAGCACAAGCTTAAGATTGGTAGGGGGCCAGATGTTAATGATGTTGCAGCTAATACCGTTGGTGAGTTACGTGCAGCGGGTAAGAAAGACGCTCATCACATTATTCAGGATGCAGCTGCTAAGGATTTACCTGGATACAATACAAATAAAGCGCCAGGAGTTCAGCTTGAGGGACCGGCAAACAGTGTAGGGACACCACACTATCATGCTACTCAGGTTCAGAGGCAGGCAGGAGGGGGGACATATGCATCTGAAAGACGCATTGGTTATAAAGCGTTGAGAAGCGCAGGAATATCTCGTCAAGATGCACGTCAGTATATTCAGCAAGCGGATGATTATTTTGAGAGTTTAGGCGTGACAGGATCGACAACCATGCGAACAGTTGGCAACCGTTGAGGAATATGAGAGTGAATACAGTTAATCAGAGAATTACTGATACCATCAACAAAATAATAGAGCTGCTAGTTCAACGTAAATATCAGGAGCTTGAGCGACTCTGTAGGGGATGTCGCTTAACGGCTGTTGAAATAGAGCAAGCGATTCATGATTATAATTGTGAATTAATTACACCGCCTGATATTGACTTTGAATCTATTGATATTATTGAAATTACTAATTCTAGTCCAAGAGCGTGGTCAGTTAGATATGACTTATGGACGAAAGAAGAAGGACGTTCAGATTTATCATTAGAAGCTACCTTAATCGATAATGGAGATAATTTTTTAACTGTGGAAATAGACAACATACATGTTCTTTAAGTTCGTTAGGCAGATGTTTCTGGCTAAACAGAGCCGTTTTAAATTGTATGTGTAGCTTGAAAACCTTTTTATGCTAATTAGCCTCATGTGCTTGGGGCTTTTTCTTGCCTGAAACTGGGTTATTTGTCCAGCGGCCTGGGCAGTGCTTGCCGGTAGAAGTGATCAGTGGCGGCCAGCAGGGCGGGCAGTTAATTTAATTAATTTAATGAGACAATTTAATGAGACACCCACTGTTAAATTTTGAGAAAACAGAGAGTTGATAGGAATAACTTTTTGAAATAGAAGTGTTCTTTAACAGTTAAAAAAGAGATAAAAATAAGGTAGGCAGATATCTTTTAGCTTAAACCTGCCTCTAATGCCACAGAATACAGATCCCCTCGGAGTTGCCGCAGGGCGAATAGGCAAATTGCGTGAGTCTCGCCATGGAGGGCGAGCTAGCTTTCGCAGGTGCAGGGACGCATCCTTCGGAAGCGATAGCAAATTTGCCAATGAGCACAAGGGGTTTTCAATTCCGTTGGGGGCGTCTTGGAGCATCCAAGGAGGATAGGACGAGCAGTCCTCCTTGGTCGGGTGTGGGTTGAAGACCCACGACCTTGATTTTTCTTTGAAAAAATTACGGTTATGACAAGGTCGGTAACTTCCTTAAAAAGACCGACTACAGTGCCAATAGCACCACGGCCTATCGTTATGGCGGCAATGCCAGCTGTGCAGCGGGCAATAATGCTGGCCCTAACGCAGTGTGCCAACTGACTAAGCTCAATGGCACCACAGTCAGTTTTCAATACGATAAGCGCGGCAACTTGCGGGTCGGTGATGGCCTCACCATGACCTACAACGCCATGGATAAACCGCTGACCGTCGATGGTCGCGGCGCCAACACTCGCTTTATGTATGGCAGCGATAATATGCGCGCCAAGCAAAGCCGCACTGTTGGCAGCACGACGACAACTACCTATTATGTCGATAAGTACTATGAAACCGACAGTGATGGCAGTTGGCGTGCTTACCTCGATGACATTGCAGTGTTGAGTTACACCCCACAGCGCAGCCATTTACTGCAATTTACCCTCAAGGATAGATTGGGCAGTGCCACCACCCTAGCCGACCAGAATGGTAATATTGTTAGCCAACGTTACTTTGACCCCTTTGGCCGCACCGCATCGACAGGAGGTGGGCATCGTACTGATATAGTGAACAAAAATACGCTGCAATCAAAGTTGCAGGATTTGGATGTTACCAACAAAAACCGCCGCGGTTTTACCGACCACGAGCATTTGAATGAACAGCAGTTAATTCATATGAACGGTCGGATTTATGATTACAATCTCGGCAGGTTTATGAGTGTGGATCCGCTGATCCAGAGCCCGACCTCGACCCAGAGCGTGAATCCGTATTCGTATATCATGAACAACCCGCTGGCAGGCACAGATCCGACGGGGTATGCGGCGTGTTCCTCAACTGGAAGTCACCTTAAAGGCCAGAGTGGCGTATTCTGCTCTGCTATCGAGTATGGCTCCGGTGACTCAGGGAAAAAGCAAACCAGATCTGAACCCACTAAAATCAGTAATGGCGCATCTCTGGCGCAAGAGGAATTACCTGCAAACCTTCAGACCAGTGAGCTGAATGGGCAGGGAAGTATTGCAAGTAAGTGGGACAATGCTACCTCAACCGAACAATTACTTGAACTTGGTCAGGGCTTAATTGATTATTTTAATAATGCTGGAGGTGGTCATTGGTTGTTTAGCGCTTCAACAGCAGGCGGTGCTGCAGAGTTAGCGTTTAGTGGTACTTCGTTAGCTTCTAGTAAAGGAGCTGCTATTGCATTATTTGCAACAGGCACAACAATGAATGAGTGGACAATTATAAGAGGAGCATCTCAAACAGCTGGTTCATACTCTTTAGATTCTATAGGTATGTTTGGTAAAGGATTAGCTACAATGGCTGGAGGGGCTGCATTAGGTATTGCGTTTGCGCAGAACTATCTTCTCTATAAAGATAGAAACATCTCGAGTTCAGAGTTTGTGGGTAAAACAATTTTTGATTTTTCTGCATTAAGAATTGGTTCATCTTCTCCTATAGGATTTCTAGGAGCTTCATTATATGGAGCTACAGATATGATGTATAAGTCAAATAACTTAAGCTATCAAAAAGCTTCAGGAATAATTCAGATGAAGCGTGATGTTATAGATGGCTTCAATGGAAGGTATAACAATTTTTACGAAAATCAGAAGTTAACCCTCCCGTATAATGTCAACCCGTGGCAGTTGCTTCCGAATCATTAAGGATGAATATGAAAATTATTGATTTATTGAAATTATACTTAGCTAATAGCTATAGAAAAAAATTGAGTTCTTGGGGACGTAAGGCTATGTTATTTGTGCAGATGGATTTAATTTTATCTTTATCCGCAATTTTTTCTCCAATCGCAACATTATTTTCTATTCTAACCTTAGGTGATCCCGCTTATGTAGCCATATTGATTCCATTTTTTTGATGGTGTATAGCTTCATTCTTAGCGTGGAAATTTTCAATATATGATGATTTAGAGAAAATTAATACATCCAAAGTAGGAATGGTTAACTTTTTAATGTTTATTATAGCGGTGTTCAGTATTTTCATTAGTTGCCAACTGGTTATATTTTATTATCCACAAAATTAAGTTAGATGATTTAACGAAACACCTACTAAATTTTTTTGGAAAAAGAACAGTTAGATGCGATTCAATGGCAGGGCGGGAGTGGTGGGGCCTTAGCAGGAGCTGCACATTTTGTGGAAAGGCAGAACAGGCAGAGCTCTTTTGGCTTGCAAATTTGACCAGACACATTGTTAAATTTTGAGAGGAACAGAACAGCCAGATATAACCTTTTGAAATAAAAGTGTTCTTTAACAATTTGAAAACACAGTGGCCGTTGGTACTGTGAGCAACACGGTCAAGCATCAGTACGACGGCTTTTATGGTCGCCCTAAGGCGCTCGAATACCCCAATGGCTTAACCCTCCTCACTATTTCAAGATAGTCCTATAACGATTACGGCTACCTCGAGCAGACCAGCAATGCTGCTTCTGGCTACCTCTATCGTCAAATCACGACCATGGATGAAGCGGGCCATATTACCGGCGCCGACCTTGCTAACCGCGTGATGTCTGAATCCCGCAGTTATTACAGCGAAGGCACCATGGCGAGTGTCGAAGTGGATGGCCCGCTTGGGCGTATTCATGCGCACTACTATGATGGTTACGATGAGTTTATGAATCTCACCAGTGAGCGCAATGGCGTCACAGGACTGACGAAAAGCTACCACTACGACAGCCTGAATCGATTGGAAAGCTACAGTTTTAGCAATACCAATCCCACCTTTAGCGCCACAGTTAACTATGCCTACGATAAAGTCGGTAACTTCCTCAAGAAAACCGATTACAGTGCCAATAGCACCACGGCCTATCGTTATGGCGGCAATGCCAGCTGTGCAGCGGGCAATAATGCTGGCCCTAACGCAGTGTGCCAACTGACTAAGCTCAATGGCACCACAGTCAGTTTTCAATACGATAAGCGCGGCAACTTGCGGGTCGGTGATGGCCTGACCATGACCTACAACGCCATGGATAAACCGTTAAGCGTCTCTGGCCGTGGTGCAACCACCAGCTTTGTCTATGGCAGCGATACTATGCGCACCAAGCAAAGCCGTACAGTCGGCAGCACAACCACTACCACCTATTATGTCGATAAGTACTATGAAACCGACAGTGATGGCAGTTGGCGTGCTTACTTAGATGATATAGCTATACTCAGCTATACCCCACAGCGCAGTCACCTGCTGCAATTTACCCTCAAGGATAGATTGGGTAGCGCCACCACCCTAGCCGACCAAAATGGCAATATCGTTAGTCAGCGTTATTTTGACCCCTTTGGCCGCACCGCATCGACAGGAGGTGGGCATCGTACTGATATAGTGAACAAAAATACGCTGCAATCAAAGTTGCAGGATTTGGATGTTACCAACAAAAACCGCCGCGGCTTCACCGACCACGAGCATTTGAATGAACAGCAGTTAATTCATATGAACGGCCGGATTTATGACTATAACCTCGGCAGGTTTATGAGTGTGGACCCGTTTATTCAGAGTCCAACCTCTACTCAGAGCGTCAACCCGTACTCCTATATCATGAACAACCCGCTGGCAGGCACAGATCCGACTGGGTATGCGGCACAATGCTCCGATGATAATAATTGCGATCTGAGTGATATCAAAGCTGATGAAATTGATAATATTCAAATTACTAAAGACGGTAATATGATCATTAACACTAAAGATAATGGTTCATTTCAAGTGGATAGTGTTAATGGACAGAATACGCATGGTAGCTTCAGTGTTGCTGATATTGGGAGTTTGCAGCAGAATTCGAATAATAAAGAGGGAAGTGGGGCTTCTGAAATTGCAACTGCTACAGGTGCTGGTTCCGCGGTGCTTAGTGGCGTTGAGCATATGACAAATGGCAAAGCTCTTGTGCCACCAGCAGGAGATTATAAATCAACAGGCCAATCCAGAGGGCTAGGTAAGTTAGAAAAGGTTAAATGGGGTAAGGTAAATCAAATTTCATTAAAACAGTTAACAGAATCCGCTAAAGCTGGGGGCGGATTTTTGGGCGTTATTGCGGTGGCTGCAGCAACGGAGGCAAATTCTGATGCGTTGAGTAATGGCAGTATTTCTGAAGGGGAGTTCGAAGGTAAACGTAACGCTGATATAGCCATGTTGATTGTAGCTATGAGGGGCGGAACAGGAGGAGCTGTTGCTGGTGCTGTATATTATGTAGCTGACTATGTTTTTTCAAAAGATGATGTGAATGGTTGGATTATGCTCAAAAGAGATGGGGTGCAAGCAATGGGAAATACCCAATCAAGTTTTCAAGAACTGGGACGTGACATGAAAGGTATTAGGCGAGAATATGACAGTGATCCAAATGGATTTCTTCATAAATTATTAAGTGTTCAAAATATCAGCATTGGTGGGGGGTGATCATGGAGTTTTTTCGAAGTTTTATAGTTGGTGGGTACGCATATTATAGAAAAAAAGGCTTTGGCCATTCTGGATCAGTGTCAATGTTGCTTTTTTCATCATTGGGTTTTGTTTTAATTATTTTTCATGGAATATTGAACTCTAATGGCTTTAGTTTTTTCTCAAACATTAACTATTATGGTTATGTTTTTTTAGTCTTTTTATGTTTTTTATGGTTGTACATTAATGCTCGGCTTTGTAAATTTTTAAAAAAATATGAAATTGACTTTGAATCTAGTATAGGTGCTAAGGAAATAAAATTTCATAGCTATATAACTTATTTTTTAATTGCAATATTTATTTTTGTTCGGGTGTTCGTTTAACCTGCTTTTAGTAGACCATGCGAGATTTAACGAGATGGAGCAGAGCGGTTAGATATAACCATCTGAAATGAAAGTGTTCTTTAACAATTAAAAAATCACAGCCGCCATTGATAGTGTTAGCGTGAGCCGTCGATGCAGTAGGTCGCACGGTCAAGCATCAGAAGAGAGCGGACATAACTCTTTAGCTGAAATCCACCACAGTAGCCGCAGGGTGCGCCATCCCCTCGGAGTTGCCGCAGGGCGAATAGGCAAATTGCGTGAGTTCGGTCATGGATGACCGGCTAGCTTTCGCAGGTGCAAGGACGCATCCTTCGGAAGCGATAGCAAATTTGCCTGTGAGCACAAGGAGCTTTCAACTCCGTCGGGGGCGTCTTGGAGAATCCAAGGAGGATAGGACGAGCAGTCCTCCTTGGTCGGGTGTGGGTTGAAGACCCACGACCTTGATTTTTCTTTGAAAAAAACTACGGCTATGACAAGGTCGGTAACTTCCTTAAAAAGACCGACTACAGTGCCAATAGCACCACGGCCTATCGTTATGGCGGCAATGCCAGCTGTGCAGCGGGCAATAATGCTGGCCCTAACGCAGTGTGCCAACTGACTAAGCTCAATGGCACCACAGTCAGTTTTCAATACGATAAGCGCGGTAATTTGCGGGTCGGTGATGGCCTGACCATGACCTACACCGCCATGGATAAACCGCTGACCGTCGATGGCCGTGGTGCCACCACAAGCTTTGTCTATGGCAGCGATAATATGCGCGCCAAACAAAGCCGCATTGTTGGCAGCACGACGACAACTACCTATTATGTCGATAAGTACTATGAAACCGACAGTGATGGCAGTTGGCGTGCTTACCTAGATGATATTGCAGTACTCAGTTATACCTCTCAGCGTGGTCATTTACTGCAATTTACCCTCAAGGATAGGTTGGGCAGTGCCACCACCCTAGCCGACCAAAATGGCAATATCGTTAGTCAGCGCTACTTTGACCCCTTTGGGCGAACCACAGACCTTGGCATTAACCATAAACTGGATATACAGAATAAAAACACTGTGTTATCCCAGCTACAGGATTTAGCTGTCACCAACAAGAACCGCCGCGGTTTTACCGACCACGAGCATTTGAATGAACAGCAGCTAATTCATATGAACGGCCGGGTGTACGATTATAATCTCGGGCGGTTTATGTCGGTGGATCCGCTGATCCAGAGTCCGACTTCGACTCAATCGGTGAACCCGTACAGTTACATAATGAACAACCCGCTGGCAGGGACTGATCCGACTGGGTATTGTTCAACGGGAACTCACATCAAAGGTAAAGATGTTGCAGGATGCTCAGTTGTCTTTGATGCTGGGAGCGGCGGCTCAGGTAAGAAAAAGTCAGAAGCAAAAGTAACTAGCAATGGAGCACCTTTAGTACAACAAAAAACTCCTGCAAACCTTCAAGTAAGTGAGTTGAATGGACAGGGACAAATTGCTGCTAACGGAGAAACGGCACCTAAGCCTACGGAAAATGATGGCTGGAGCTACATAGGCCAAAATGCTGAAGGAATGGAGAACTACCAGACCGTCTACACACCTCCTTCAGCAGGTATGATTACAGCCTCTCAAGCCAGTTTCTTATTCGTGATGGCGGCCGTTGATGGGCCTGCACCAATAGGTGATGGGTTGGCTATAGTTGCTGGAGCTGGATTTGTCGCTTATAACATGTCTCATGGCAATAAATCAGACTCATTAAAAGCGTTAGCAATGATGAGGGGGGATGCAGTTTCAAGTCCTGGCTCACCAATGCCTGATCCAGATGATGAAAATGACAGAAAACAAAATATTTCGAAGCAAGAAAGTAAAGTTTGGAAGAATCTACACTCTCATAGAGGTAAAACAAAAACAAATGGTTTAACAGGTAAAAACAGAAGGTATTATGAATGGGATCATACTCATAATGATATCGAGGTTTATGATAGTAAAGGACGGCATATGGGCTCAATGGATCCTAAATCAGGGCAGATGTATAAAAATGCTGTTCAAGGTAGAACAATAGACTTATAGGTAGGACAAATGAGCAATCATTGCTGTTCACAGATGTTAAACAATTTAGCGAAAACTCACGGTTCATTGCAGTACAACGGAAAATTTAGAGAATATGGCATAAGAGTTGACGATGGTGGCACATCTGTAATTTTAATTACTTATTGCCCATGGTGTGCTCAAAAACTTCCAATGAGCCTTCGTGATGAATGGTTTGATTTAATAGATGAATTAGGGTTGGATATTAGTTCAGAGCTTTCTTCTGACCTATTAACAGAAAGTTGGTGGAAGTCTAGAGGACTATAAGCAGATTTTTGGTAAGCTTTAACATTTCATACAAATCAGCCCCATTTATTGGGGCTTTTCCTTGTCTAAAACTGGGCAATTTGACCAGCGGCTTGGGCAGTCGTGACCAGTAGAAGAGTTCAGTCTCTAACAGCCGTGTGCGCAATTTGGTGCAGCGCCACTACCTGGCGGCACTGGTGCAATTGATCACTTCTGCTGTTCACAAGTGATCACTTCTACTGCTTTTGACTGATCAGGCTGCTGTTAATGTTGCCCAAAAATGGAGATCCGTCGCTTGAGTTCTTTCAAAGAAGTGGGATGGTTGTCGGCCAAAAAAAGCGAATCGATAAGTTTCTGGATTTCGGTATGACGGATGAAGTTGTAAAAACAGAGCTGGCCTTCTTTGGTATCTGGCACCAGTTTAAGTTGGGTGGCCCGCCGACAAAGTTCCTGATAAAACGATAACACAGGTTCAATACCAAGTGGCCCTGCTGATATCAGTCGCATCGGCAGATATCCCAGATTACCATCCGGCATATGAAAAACATGGGCATAGTGAGCTGAGGGCATGACCTGATTAGCATAGAGATACCCAAATTGCTGGTTCAAGTAATTGTAAAACTCGACGATTATTGAAGCAAAAGGAGTCGTAAGGCCAATTTTCAGAAGATATTGAAGTGCTAATAACTGAGGTGTATCCAGCACGGTTTTTTTGGGTTCTGTGGACTCCAAACAAAAGGCTATCCAGCAAGTCAAAGCGTGGATGTCGGTGCGATCTATCAGTTTATATCCATTTATTTTCTTCCTTCCGGCAGGGTTGCCGTCAGCATCCTCTCTATATAGTAAGTTGACATAGCTTGCCGGGAGGTTAACCAATACCTCTTTGATGGATTGCGTTGAAGGTTGAGCATTGTCGATAAGTTGCCACAGGGGGTGGCAGAGTAACGTCTTAAAAGAAAACTCTGCGTTCAGACGACGGTCAATGTCGTCAACAACATACTCTCTGATGACCGGCTCACCCTGCTCTTTTTTATTAAAGAAACGGGACGAATTGTTTAGCCATTCTGAGCTGTGACGCCGTTGTTCATCCTCGGCAAATAACTTCTTTTTCATTCCATAGGCACTTGGGGCATCCAGGTACGCCTTCAAGCAAGCACACCCGTAGCGGGTAGCAAGTGACCTTGTGTCTCGGCTCAGGCCAAGATAGTTCTCGAAGGTGTACATGTGTCTAAGAAATTTCGCAATCTGAATGCCAAACTATTCTCGCCGAATCTAAGCCTCGGAAAATGATAGTTTTTCACTGATATCCTCCACACAAACTCGTGCCTTTAATTGCAAAAGAAAGCCTTATGCAAGTTTAGCTTAGCTTTGTATTCTTAGTTAATCCCACCAAATCGAAGTAGGTTGCAACATGAATAAAAAGCTCAGTAGTGACGTGGAGACACTGGCTTTTGAGTTAGAGCGTGAATTGATGCATCGTTTCGGTTCGCCCCTGTTAACAGGCGAAAGGCTGGCTAACGCGATGGGCTACAGGAGTATCCATTCATTGCGAAAACACATGTCGCAACCGACATTTCCTGTTGAGCTTTTTACGATATCGGGAAGAAGAGGACGGTTTGCTCTGGTAAAAGACATTGCGCTTTGGTTAGCCAAACAACGTATTGAACATCAATGCCAGATAGAGGAGAAGCCTATCGAAATATAACTGACTGTTTTTTCTTTTTTACCAAGGCACAGAAAGGGAAAAAGCCAGCATTTTGCAGATGCTGACTTTTTCTGAAATTGTCGAATTTCAGACCTCGACAACTTCATTAAAGCTTTCCCATGCCAGACTGTCAAGTTTCGGCCTCGGACCGGAGCGCGGGCATGCATGTGCCTTGATTTCATCAACCGTGAAATTAAGGAGCTCATCATGAGCATACAGACATTACGACAGCTGCTGCGTTTGTTGCTGACTACTAACTATTCAAATCGACGCATTGCCCAGCTTGTGGGCATATCTCCTAATACGGTGCGGGCTTATCGTAGTAAGCGACGGGAAACCTCTGTGACCCTTGCGGAGCTGGAGCAAGATTCCGATGACCAGCTGCTGAATCGATTGAACCCCATCGCGCCAACGGACAGTATTAAGCGTCAACCTGACTGGGCTTATGTGCATCATTTGATGCAGGAGAAGCATCAAACGCTGATTCAGCTCTGGGAGGAATATCGCAGCATTCGTCCCGCCGATGCCCTGTGCTATTCGCAGTTTACTTACTGGTATCGACACTACGTCAAATCCATCGACGTTTCCATGCGTCAGTACTATGCCCTCGGTGAAGTGTGCTTCGTGGATTTTGCCGGTAAGCGCATACCCTGGACAGAGCCGCAAACCGGGGAAACACACTATGCGGAAATGTTTGTGGGAGTGATGGGGTACTCGCAGTTGGTATTTGCCCAGGCATTGCGTTCCCAGAAACTGGAAGACTGGTTGGAAGCCCATCAGGGGATGTTCGCCTATTTTGGTGGGGTTCCCCATGTGGTGGTGCCGGACAATCTCAAGTCCGCAGTTACTCGGCCCGGTAAGTTCCCGGAAGTAAACCACAGCTACCAGGAACTGGCCGAGCATTATGGCATTGTGATTGATCCTGCGCGGGTGAGGCGACCACAGGATAAATCTCTGGCCGAAATCGGAGTATTGCTGGTGACCCGATGGATTACCGTGGTGCTTCGTCGCCGTCGCTTCTTCAGTGTTGCCGAGATTAATCAGGCAATTGTCGAGTTGCTGGAGCAGTTGAATCGACGCCCGTTCAAACGCTATAAAGGCAATCGCCGTGAACGGTTTGAACATACTGAACGTGTTGCATTGTCAGCCTTGCCCTGTAAAGCCTTTGATATCGGCCGATGGCTGCATTTGCAAAAGGTGGATCGGGGTCATCATGTTTGCGTGTATGGTCACGCCTACTCTGTACCCTGTGAGCTGAAAGGCCAATTGGTGGACGTTAAAGTGTGCCAAAGCAAGGTCGAAATCTACTTCCATCACAAGTTGGTTGCCCTGCATGTACGCAGCCATATCCAGGGTGGCGCGACTACGGAGAACAGCCATCGACCCAAGAGCCATCAAGCGTATGCGGCACAGTCAAAAGCCCTTTTTACCCAGTGGGCCACTGCCATTGGCGAGCACGCCCTGGCCTTGGTATCGGCGCAATTTGTTGGTGTACCGGAGCATTCTTTGCGAGGTTGTAAAGCCTGTTCACAACTGCAAAAGCTCACAAGGCAATATGGCCAGTCGCGTTTCGAACGGGCTTGTCAGTGTGCCTGTGAAATTCAGTCGCTGACCGTCAGCAGTGTGCGCTCCATCTTGCAGTGCCGCTTGGATGAGCCTTCAGCTGAGGCCGTACCCGTTCAAGGCCAACTGCCACTGCATCATAATGTTCGTGGTGCTCGGTATTACCTGGATGGAGGGCAGTAAGATGAGCAGTGAACACAGTGTCTTTGAAAACTTCCGGCAGTTGCGTCTGGTCGGCATGAGTGAAGCCTTGCAAAAAGTCCTGGTGACACCGGATATGGCGGCTCTTCCCATCCTCGATATTCTGGCGTTTTTGACCTGTGAGGAAATCCAATACAAGTCGCAGAAAAAGCGGGAGCGACTGTTTAAAGCCGCCAAGCTGAAACAGGGGCAGGCTTGCGTGGAGAATATCGACTATCTGGCAAAGCGGGGAATTGATAAAGGCTATCTGGCTTCATTGATTAACTGCGACTGGATCGCTCGAAATCAGTTTTTGCTGATTACCGGGCCGACCGGGGCCGGGAAGAGCTGGATTGCCTGTGCCCTTGCCAACCAAGCAATAAAGCTCAATTTTTCAGTGCTGTACAAGCGTTTTAACTTACTGATGGAGGAATTGGACATTGCCCATAGGGATGGTTCCTTGCCGAAACTGCGCAGTGGGTTAGCCAAATACAAGTTACTCATTCTTGATGATTGGGCCATGGCCCCGTTGAACAACCTCAACCGCCAGGACTTACTGGAGTTGATAGAAGAGCGTGTCGAATCCGGGGCGCTCATCATCACCACCCAATTGTCGGTCAGCGAATGGCATGAATACATAGGTGAGCCCACTCTTGCCGATGCCATCATGGATCGCATCATTCATCGCGCCCATCGGCTGGAGTTACACGGTGAATCCATGCGTAAAGTGTATCGGGCGATTAAGGAGGAAAAATGATGGACACAAACCTTCATATTGACGCCTTTGAGCAGATGTTGGCCTCCCCTGATGTGGATGACATCTACCTCAAACAGCTCTTCGATATTTACCATCAGCGTTTGCTGGCGAATCCCGGCGTCTGCCAAAAGTTGGCGCGGCGAGGGATAAGCATGGACAGCATAGAAGCGCATTGGATTGGCTATTGCGACCGCACCCTGAATCGCTATGTGCCCACATCGGAACATGCCGATGGTGCCGGATGTCGAGGTGCTTTGAGGCGCTTGGGATTAACCAAGGTTAATGGCCATGAGATTTTCCGGGGTTGCATTGTGGAGCCACTGCTGGAGGGCGACAACATAGTTGCCGCCTGTGGGATAAAACTCATTTGCCCGAGCAGGCCGGCACCGCGGATCATTCAATGGTACAGGCACGGTGTTTATACCCGTGCCATCAAGTTTCATATCATGATATGGGGGAGACGCTATGTGGCTCACTAAACCTAACTCTCTGGCCTTGTCGAACTGCATACAGTATTACCTGGATGTCTGCCGTGCCAAAGGCCAGAGCGAAAACACAGTGGTCAGCAAGGAGGCCTCGTTGTCGCTCTTTTTGCTGTGGGCCAAGGGGCACTGCATAGTCGATGCAACTCAGATTGATGTGGAAGTACTGGACAACTACCAGCAGCACCTTAACCAGTATCGCAAAGCACGTCATGGAGGACCCTTATGCCGGGCCACCATACGTTACCGACTAACAACGGTGAAAGTGTTCATTAGAACGCTATTCATCAAGGAAGTGCTGCCAGTGAACAGTACCGAGCGCTTTGAACTGCCGAAGAATGGCAGGCGGCTACCCAAACCGGTTCTGAGTGAAGAGGAGGTAAAGAAGGTGCTAAAGCAGGCCGAGCATTATGGTCTCAAAGGGATAAGGGACAGGTCCATCATGACGACTTACTATGCTTCAGGGATCCGGCGATTTGAGCTTGGCGTCTTAACGCTGGACGATGTGGACTTTGAGCTATGCAAGCTCAGAGTCAATCAGGGAAAAGGCTTCAAAGACAGGTATGTGCCCATAGCCAAAGACACCTGCAGTTGGATTTATCGCTACCTGAAAGAGGTCAGGCCCATGCTGGCAAATGCGCATTCCGGCAAAGCCTTATTCCTGGCAAACAACGGTAAGCCATTTCGGGCGACACAGTTGTCTGAACTGGTGGCCAAGTACATCAAATTGGCGGATGTGCGAAAGTCGGGAGCCTGCAACCAGTACCGTCACGCAGCGGCAACGCATATGATGGATCACGGTGCCGACATTCGCCATGTCCAGGAGTTCCTGGGGCATGCGGACTTGTCCACGACACAGATCTATGTGCATGTGAGCATGGCCAAATTGAAGGAGGTGTATAACCGGACGCATCCGGCTGCCCAGGTTCAGGATTGACAGTCCCGTCAAAAAGAGCGAGACTATAGCCATGGTGCAGCAGACATGCGCAAGCATGACACCACGTAACCCAAGAGGGTCGAGGCAGTAGCCGGTAATGACGTTCTGAATCCAAGTCTGACTTGGCGAAGGCTCCCTCGTTGGAGCCTTTGTTATTTCTAGCCTCAAGAAAATATCAGAATAAATGAGTTCGAAACGTCTTTTTAATCTTGCAGATAGCGAGTACCAGTTCTGGAAGCCGTTTGATTATCACGGCACCGAAATTCATTTTGAGCACTTGGTCGCCAGAAAACACACCTATGTTCATCCTGACAGAAATGAGCAATACACCCTCTATATCACGCTGTCACACCACGTTTTTACCGTAGACCCCGATAAATCTAAAGATCCCTACGGGCCTCAGATTTACCCATATAAGCCAGAAGATCCCAGAGCATTTTGCCCGACCAGATATGCATTATCCTTTCAGCTAGCCCACATACTTGAGACCTTACCCGAGCAATTCTGTTATCACGGTGGCTACAGTCGCTATTGCACCTGCAAATTGGAAGACGATGATGGCAATGAGATATTCTATCAGGTAGTGTTTAGAGTTTGGAAGGAACAAGGAAAAATGCGTTTTCATGTAGAAAGCGCCTATCCATTACCCGACAGACCTTCAAAGGTAAAGAAGGTGAATTTCTGGGTGATTTGCCATAATCTGTTGAACAACAAGAAATTACCCAAGCCATCATCCAAGTGAACACAACACCGCTTCCATATGGTAAGGTGCAGCTGTAAGCTACTGTATTCCATGCGCTCTTTAACATTCAACTCAACTATCTATTCCGATTAATTCATATGAACGGCCGGATTTACGACTATAACCTAGGTCGGTTTATGAGTGTAGATCCGTTTATACAAAGCCCGACCTCGACTCAATCGGTGAACCCGTACTCGTACATTATGAATAACCCTATGTCTGGTATAGATCCAACGGGTTACTGTTCGACGGACGATTCGCTGAAAGGTTGTGCCGATGGCTTGGAAGCGGGTAAAACTCAAGCCATCACCAATGCAGACGGCAAAACTGTTGGCCATATCGGCAAGGATAGCCAAGGTAATGTGCATATCAGTAACGGTTCCAGCAAAGGTCAGGCTGCTGTTGCCAGCTCAATAGCCAATGTCGGGGAACCCACAGATATCGGATCTCAACAGCAGATTGCTTCACAAGGGGCGCAAACTCAGACGGCCTCTAATCAAAATGGAAGAACAGAAAAGCAGACAGATGGCTCTGTCTTAACACCAAATAGGAAACAGGGAATAACATCAGTAGATGAGGATGGCGTGCCTTCTTTTGATGAATCTCATGAAGACTTCCATGATTATTACCTTGATAATTCATGCAGTAAGTCGACCGCAGGTTGCAATATTGAAAATGTAAGGCAAGGGTTGCAAAGATATCCTGCTCCGGGGGCTAGTGGTGAGCCTGTTTCCGATGAACAGATGGGCTTTGCGCTTCCTGTTGGATATGTAAGGCATGAAGTCTCTGCGGACGGTGGAACGGTTATGAATGTTACTCTTCCCCCAAATGAAAAAGGAATACCACGCCATCTATTGAATCCGGGAATAGTCCGGCGCTGGGTTACTCAGGATAAAAACAACGTTTATATACATACCTATGGTGAAGGGACTGGACCGCTTGGCCGTCCAAATGAAATTTTAAAGCACCAGGTTTGGGATAGAGTTGACGCGCAAGCATTTGGATGGGCCACTGAGGGAAATAGGTGATGGAAATTAATCAAAGTAATCGAAAATTAATCGGTGCATTAGAGCTATTCACAGTTTTGGTATTCTCACTGAGCTTTGTTTATCTTCTTGATGATGTGATCCAAGTTCTATCTCTGGATGGAGTCTTAGAAGATATCGTGTTTTATGTTTTTGTTTTTGGCCCTTTGGCTGTATTTCCGCTGTCTTTATTTGGCTGGAAAAAACTTAAGCTAAAACGATTTGGTCTGTATACGGTTTTAGCTTCTTTTCAAATAGTTATTTTGATTGCTTTTACGTATATATTGATGAATAGCCAAGTGTAAAGTATTAGACAACAAAGCCCGCATTGCGGGCTTTGTTGTCTCAGACCTAGGCTGCCAGCGTATTATCGTTTGTCTTTTTGGTCAGCTGTTCGGTTGCTTGCTCAGCCTCTTGTTCGGTCTTCTGCTCCGCAAGGTATTCACTGGCCATGGCCTTGTGTTTGTTGATGCTCATGCAGCGGGCCAAGGTTTTCAGCCGTGAGGCCATGTCCGGTGTTTGCCCCTTGTCGGCCTGACCGCTTTGGGCATCCAGCTCTTGGCCGTTGATGAACCAGTGACACTTATCTTTGTGGCGACTGCCCGCCACATAACTGGTAGCTCTGTCCATGGCTGTGGTGTACAACACGAAGGTGTCGCCGTCGACGGTGGATCCTTGGGCGCTGTAGACGGTTGAGGCATAGGCCTGCACCAGATGCAGCCGTCCTTGCTCGTCCGAGTAATCCGACTGATAAAAGCTGACGGTACGGCCGTTATCGAGTTTCACTACAAAGCGAATATCCTCCCCCAGTTGCAGCACTTGGGTAACGGTGCCTTGCTGGCCGTTGGTGAAATCCCGCTGGTAATCGTTTTTGGTAAAGCGCACCCGCTCACCCTTGGAGAACGCAAAATACAGGCTCTGATTGGACACCACACACTCGGCCAGGATGTTTTCCGTGCCCAGTTTGCCTTGGTCTTGGTACACTTTGCGCACCAGGTCATTCAAGGGTTTTACGTCCTTCCAACGCTGCGCCATTATCATCGACTCTTTGTCCGGGTTGGCTTCAGTGTATGCTTGCCAGTGCTTGACCAGCTGCGCACGGGCGGTTTGGCTGTCTTGCTCGATATGCAGCAAGCCTCTGCCCTGAAAGCTATCCAGTGCCGCCTTGGCATTGCCGCCCCGAAGGTCATTGACGGCGGTTCGTGCCCACGCTTCTCGTTGTCTGCGGATGGTATTAATTCGCGCACACCCTTGGCGCTGGGACAGAAAGCGCAGACTGCCTCCATGGCTGATGGCGTCCATTTGCTGCTGCTCGCCCACCAGTACCAGCTTGGCTCCGGCTTTGTGCGCGGCCTGCATCAGTTGCAACAAATCTGGGGTGGCCAACTGCCCGGCCTCGTCGAGCAAAATCACCGTGTCTTTGAATTTGGCCTCACTGTTGCCTTTGCCCAATTCGTTGAGGAGACTGGCCAAAGTGGTGCTTTCAATGCCGGTATCTTTTTCCAGCTGCTGCGCGGCCTGTCGTGCAACCGTTGCCCCTTTGACGCTAAAACCTTGTGACTCATAGGCCAAACGCATGGCCTGCATCGAGGTGGACTTACCGGCTCCGGCACGGCCTTGGATGATATCGAGCCCCGATTGGCACACCGAAAACACCGCTTCGACTTGCTCATCCGACAGCGCAAAGCCTTGTTGTTGCCCTTGTTGGGCAATGGCCTGTTCAATGGCCTTATCCGCCAACTGGTAATGGCTGTTGGCGTGCATATTATCGGCATGCCTCAGCAGCGCTTGTTCGATGGCCAGCATGTCTTTGGTGGTGTAAATCCGGTTGTTGCAGGTATCAAGGCCCAAGCTGACCATGGCGTTATCGCTGAGCAGCTCCCGCACCGTATCTTCGATATCCAAGCGGCTCACATGATTAAACTGGGCTTCGACTCCAACCGCCGCATAGATATCCTGCAAGCGGAATACCGCTTGGGACTCGATCAGTTTATCCAGGATATGTTGCAAGGGCAGTGGCTCAGGAATGGGTAGTACATCCGGTTGTCGGATAGCCTCAATATTGGCAGCCTTAAACCCTTGCCTGTCCATATCTGCCTGCCATGAAGCAAACAGTTTGGGCCTGTCGACCGCTCGCTTGTAGTCGCGGGAATTCAGCGTAATGGTATCGCCGACTTTGGACGCCGCGTTGCTCACGCCCATGGCCTCCATCTGGGCACGGATGGCTTCCGCCCGCTTTGAGAAAAACTGGCAGATACTTTGGCAAATGCCCTTCACCTCAAAGTGCTTGTGACCTTCCACGGCTTCTACTTCAAAGCCTAATTCCCGCAGCCCATTGGCCAAGGCGGCGCGGTAAATGGCCCCAGAAGCCATCTGCCATAAGAAAAAATGCTTGGATTCCAGCGTGCCCCACGTGCCGTCGCTTCTTGGGGCCAGATTGGCAATCAGGCAATGGGTGTGCAACTGCGGATCTTGTGCTCTCGATGTCGAGTGCTCAAAGGTGGCGGCAATTAACCCGGCCACACGCTCCTGAAGATGGCCGCCTTTACCGCGTCGGGTATAGGCGGCGTGTTGCTCGATAAAGGCCAACGCCTCTTCGACCGCCTTTTGCTGCGCTTGCTGTATGGCTTTACGGGTTGTTTCATCGGCCCGTGCCCACAGCATGGAGACCGATTTGGGCGCGGAAAAGGTCAGGTCCCAACCGGCTCTGTGGTTGTCGCCGGCATTTTCACACAAGGGCGTACCATCCGGCCCAAAGCCATTAAAAATGCGCCGATACGAGGTGGTGTCTATCAGGCTGGGCAGTCCCAGCGTGCGGGCGCCGAGGCCGCGCCATTTACCCGGCGGCTCGCCACCACCGGTGTAATAGTCTTCCTTGGCCAACTCCGCATAATAGGCGATGGAGTTGATGGCGTTCATCGACATCATGCGGCGTCCCTCCGCTGTTTAATTTGCTCACGGCGGCTGGGCTTGTCGCTGGATTTGCCTGTTGGCTCTAGAGTGTCAACCGATGCAGGCTTTGCCGTCAGCCAATCCGCCGGGCAATGCTCGTCAGCGATAACCGGCAACCTGGCGTAGGGCCAGCGCAGGCGATACACGGCCTTATAGCCCGGGATCAACAGATAGCCCACCACACCTTGTTTGCTGGGTTGCGGCAGGTGCACCAGGTTGGAGGCACTGACCAAGGGCAGGGTTTCCCGGTGCCAGTTTTGAGTGGTGCCACTGCCTTGCCCGGCGCTCGATGTCGGCCGCTCCACCACACGCTCACCAAAGACTTTAGCGGTATAGCTTGCCGTTTCCCCGGCGGCCCCGACGCGCATCGAGGTAAACAACGTGAACATGTTCAAAAGCGTGTCCGCTTCTTGCTCGCCGTAGATATGTTTGAGCTGGGAAATGGACTGGGTGCCGCCACAGATGCGGCAGCCCTTGCTGCGGCCTAGGCTCATCCATTCGGCCAAGGCCGGGTTCTTCGGCAGGTTGCCCAGCTCGTCGATAAACAGCCACAGTTCACGGGTGCTGCTGTTGGCCTGCGCCAGAATATGGCTGGTCATCAGTGCAATTAACGTATTCGCCAACGGCGCACCAATGTCTTTATAGCGTTTGTCGGCCTGCACGATAATCACCGGCTTATCGGTGCTCTTGTTACAATCAGGATTGCTCACCCAGTCGCGCATACAAAAGCCGCCTTCATAGGCCTTGGGCCAAGCATCACTCAGGGTGTAGACCCAGCCCAAGCTGCCAATCAGTTGGGCAAAAAATGACATAGTCGTTTTGCTGCCCTCGACAATAAACCGCGAGGCTCGTGGGTAATGGGCTTGCAGTTGGCTTTGCAAAGCGGCTTCGTTCAGTGACAGGATTGCGGCCAGCTCACGCCAGCCCCAACGGGGTTGGGTATGGTTGAGAATTTCCATCATGCCGGTGAACAGCATCCGCGCCCCGTTTGACCACAGCGGGTCGCGGGAGTCACTAATGAGCCGCTCGGCAATCAACTGCGCTTGGGTGGCATTGTGGGCGTCACGCTGGATGTCCCACGCCATGCCCCGTTTATCCCATGGGGCCAGCAATACGGTGGATTTTTCCGTGTAAAACAAGGCGGTAAATTCGCGTTTTTCATCATAGATAAAGGCGCGTTCGCCCCGGTCGATGACTTGCCCAATCAGAGGCGCAATGAACACGGTTTTGCCCGTGCCCTGATTGCCCACGACAAATATATTGCCGGACTCACGGGTTTTGCTGATTTGCAGCTTGGGGTGCAGCCTTAAGCCTGGTTGGCCAGCTTCAAGTTTGGCCGCCTGCTTGGCATGAACCAGCGCAGTGCGGTCTTGGTGCAAGCGTGGGCCTGATATATGACGATAACCGTCTGTGCCACCGCTGACGTAATAGCGTCGCGCCACGAAAAAGGCCAGCAGGCTCGCCAGCAGCGCCGAGAGGATTACGTGGGCCAGCAAGGCCCAGTGCCAGTTGCGGTTGACCAGCGCCTGCCAGTAGCTAAGCCAAAGGCTTAAGGAGTGGTCAAAGACCACCCCAGATAATCCATTTAGCCAATGCCGGATATGCACGCTTAAATCCGGCCATGGCGTCAGCCATGGCCATGTTAAGACCAGCAGGCCCACAAAGGCGGCAAGCCAGACAGTGATGCCAATGAACAAGATGCTTGCCCAATCCTGACGGCGATAGGAAGTAGGATGATTCATCAGAATCTCACCCCCTTTTCATGCAGGGCAGACAGTGCCTGCTTGCGTTCCTCGGCCGCCAGGTCGAGGGTGGTGCACAGCATTTCAAACTGCACTTTGCGCTGCCGCTGTTCCATTTTGATGAGCAGTTGTTGCAATTGCTGCTGCTCCTGATAGTGTGTCCAGGAACTCCGAATAACATCGGCCACCGTGCAGCCTCTGCGCTCGGCTTCGGTTTGCAGGCGGGCATAGTCCTCGCCTGAGAATCGGGCCGTCACGGCCTTGTTTAACTGGTTATTCATGGGAAATCTCCGATTGCGTGAATAAAATCAAGGGGTTCAGGCCTTGTGCACCGTGGCAGCGGTGCACAAGGCGAAATCACTCAGGAAGTACCAAATACGGGAGTTTGCGGGCGATGACGCCGCGCCAGCGCGGCCACCACCGGTGAGTGGGGTTTGTGCTCAGAATCTCTTGTTCGCTAGGAACTGAGTTGAAGAACTCAAGGTTCGAAAATTCCGGGTGTTCCAGTGCCTGATCCAGTGCCAAAAGGTCTTTCCGAATCGTGTCGAATTTGAAACCTGTGATCTTCTGACAATCTTCCCCAATGACGTTAAACGCCTGACGGGCGATCTGTTCGCGGGTCAGTTTTGGGTTATCCACTTTGAGCGCAATGGCATAGCTATACAGCTCACCACGACGGACTTCGGCATGGGAGCGCCCCTCGGCATACAGGCGTTGTTGGGCGTAACGTTGCCAACGTTCCTGTGTTTCAGCGGGGGTCAGTACCTCGACCACGGTATTGATATGAGCAAGCCCCATCAGGGGCTTGGCAAGTTCGGATGTCAGCAAGCCGTTAGCTTCTGCCCAGATACAGAAATCCTTGGCCGGGATGAGATAGGTGCCGTCCTCGCGGATAGCATGCAGCTCGTTGCAGCGAATAGCATCGAGGGTGCGATCGAATCGGTCCTCGCGCTCTTCACGCCAACCGTTGTAATACTGGCCCGGCTCCAAGCTGTAGCAGAAGGGATCCATGCCGACGGCAAGGCACGCCGCTTCGTCCAGTGTCCACACACGCTTGTTGGCATACTCGTCCCAGATCCAATCACGAATATCCATCAGCGGAAACACGATGATATCGAGTACATCTGGTGGGATTTTACAATCCTTCTGCGCGTAGGCCACTTCTTGGCGACGCAGCAGTTTGCTGGGTTCGAATTTATGCCCCTCTTTGAGCAACAAACGGATGGCCTTGCGCACCTTGGTTTCGGTGGCTTTGTAAACCTCGGAATCGGTGTCCGAGTAGTGAATGTCAGTGGTCATTTTCTATTCCTCTTGCATTAATGAATGACACTGACAGAATGGGATTTTTGCGTTTGTGGCGTCCACCACAACGAACATTGGATGTGAAAAAATGCGGATTTTCAGACATTTTTAGTGTGACACATCGGCATCGTCCCTAACTGCCAGTCACAGCTTATGGTGTCACAATTTTTTTAAAAGTACGGTTTGGAATGAAAAAATAATTGGCCAAACGCTAAGTGGCATGCCCATCATGAAAATTACAGTGTACCATCTATGTCACTAAGTGTTATAGTTTGAGTGTTGAAAGGGAATGGAATGCGCATATATAAATCTAAGTGGTTCACGAAGTGGGCCGAGAAAGAAGGGCTGACAGATGACGCCCTTAAGGCTGCTGTCGATGAGATGGAAAAAGGCTTAATCGACGCCGATCTTGGTGGGCATGTTTATAAAAAGCGTGCTCCTATCGAGGGACAAGGAAAAAGCAGTGGCCTGAGAACCATTCTCGCGTTCAAGGTGGGTAACAAAGCCTTTTTTATGTACGGCTTCCCCAAAAATGCGCGGGATAACATAGACAGTAAAGAGTTAAAGGCGCTTAAGCTCATGGCAAAAGAGTTGTTGGGTTACAGCAATGCCCAACTGAAGAATGCTCTTCAATCGGGTAGCATGGTAGAGGTTAAATGATATGAAAAACAGTATCTTAGATGTCATGCATGACACTGCAAAAGATTTAAACGAGGCTGGCGTGATGGATATGCAAACCCTGCGCGAGTTCGATGCACTGTGCCTGCCCAAAGTAGAAGTCTATGATGCTCGCCGTATTCAGGCCATTCGTAAAAAGGCCCATGTGAGTCAGGCGGTGTTCGCCGCTTACCTTAACACTACGGTGTCAACGGTAAGGCAGTGGGAGCAAGGCGGTAAAAAGCCACAGGGAACTTCCCTTAAATTACTTAACTTGGTAGCCAACAAAGGGTTAGAGGTCTTGGCTTAATCATGTTGGCGCGAGAACGTGACAGCACTTGCTGGTGTCGCGTTGTCGTGTCTATCAGAAAAAGCAGCTGGGCAGGATAGTGGTTAGTTGATTAGATACAGCTCCCCCAACCCCAAGCAGTGTTGAGACATGAACGCCGTTTTGAAAAAAGACGGCGGCTATTTTTTTATTTAGCCGTGATAGCCGTTAGCCCACCCGATTAAACCGGTTGGCATCGTGTTTTAAGATCAACCCCTCCAACACGCTCTTGGCAACCTGCTTCTCTTCCGGGGTAAAACTCTGCAAGGCCTCAAATTGTAAACGCAGCTCGTCATTTGGCTCACGTTCACCATCATCAAAGATCAGCCAATCGGTAGTCACGTGAAACGCGGTGGCGATCTTCTTCAGCATTTCCAATGAAGGTTGGGCGGTGCCCGCTTCATAGCGCTTCACTTGGGTAATATGGATATCAATTGTATCGGCCATAGCTTGCTGGGTGAGGCCGTTATCCTTTCTTAGTTGTAAAAACCGGGTCGGAAAACTCATCGAAATAAACACCGTGATCTGCGTATCCATCGATTATCCCCTATGGTTCTAAAAAGGTTTGACAAAAATATCTTTATGGACACTATAATAATACCCGCAAAGAGCCTTGACAAGGTTCTGATGAGAGCCGTTTGGATGAGGTGGTTTAATGACCTATTACGACAACAGAATCGTGGAGCAGGTAAAGCGTTTTTCTTTAGTCGAGATCTTGCGTCGGGATGGTCTGACACTGAAAAAGCAAGGCAAAGACTATTTTGCCTGTTGCCCGTTTCACGATGATAAAACGCCGTCGCTGTCTGTCAGTCCGGATAAAAACCTCTGGCACTGCTTGGGAGCCTGTCAGGTAGGCGGCTCGCCGATTGATTATGTGATGCGCCGGGATGGGGTCAGTTTTAAAACTGCCGTTGGGACACTGCTTGAAGTGCATGGCCAAATGGCGGTTGAGTCTCAATCGGTGGCGGACAACAGCGTATTGGCAGAGCGTGTTGCGCGTCTTGATGACACTGCGCAGCATTGGCTTACGCAAGCAACCGACCTGTACCATCAGAACCTGCTAAATTCGAGTCAGGCCAAGGCCTATCTGGCCCTGCGAGGCTTGGATAACCCGGCCCTGATAGAGACGTTCCACTTGGGTTATTGCCAGAAAAATCTTGGCAGTATTTTACCGACACGTACCTCACAGGCAGGCAAAGATACCCGCGAATTACTTAAAAATGTGGGGTTGACTTTGCCCAGTGGTATTGAGCGTTTCAGTGGCTCGCTGGTTATTCCGGTGATACATCAAGGTAAGGTACAGGAGCTGTACGGGCGTAAAATCGCTGCCGAGGGCAAGCTCAGGCAGAGCACCGCTAAGCATTTATACCTGCCCGGCAAGCATCAGGGGGTATGGAATCAGGCAGGGCTAACGAGCAATACCGTCATTTTGTGTGAATCCCTGATAGATGCCATGAGTTTTTGGGTGCACGGGTTTACTAATGTCACCTGTAGCTACGGGGTAAACGGATTCAGCCCTTTTCATTTAGCCGTGTTTACGGGGCTGGGCATCAAACGGGTGTTGATCGCTTACGACAATGACGAAGCTGGCAACAAGGCCGCGTTGGCGCTAGCGGACACACTGCGAGCCGAGGCCATTGAACCGTGGCGGGTGCAATGGCCGCCAAGCCAGGATGCCAATGCCTTTATGGTGGCCAGCTCGCAACCGGCGAGGGATTTTGAAACTCTGCTGAATCAGGCTATCTCACTGAACCCAAAAGAAACTACTGGCAGTCATGCTGCCGCGAATGACAGCGCCCCCTCGGCCGCGCTGACCATGGAGCAGCAAGGGGACGACTGGCATATCCGTCTGGCTAACCGTCATTATCGTGTCCGAGGTTTATCGAAAAAGGCCCAAGGGCAGCAACTGCGGATCAATTTAATGCTGCGAGTGGATGAAGCCATCTATGTGGACAGCGTGGACTTATACCATGCCAAACATCGACAGCGCTTTGTGGAGCTGGCTTGTGTTGAATGTGGCGTTGGTGAAGCCACGGTCAAACAAGATATGGGGCGCATCTTATTGGCTCTGGAAGAACGACAAAGCGAGCCGGAGCAGGACGAGCCGGAGCAGGACAGCCAGCAAGCGACCATGACCGAAGCCGAGCGCCACGAGGCATTGGCGTTTCTGCGTGGCACCAGTCTGCTTGATGAAATTGTGCAGGATTTCACCCGCTGCGGCGTGGTGGGCGAGCAAAGCAACACCTTGGTGGGCTATCTGGCGTGCGTGTCGCGCAAGCTGGATAAGCCCTTGGCCTTGGTCATTCAAAGCTCGTCTGCTGCAGGTAAATCTGCCCTGATGGACGCCATTTTACAGATGTGCCCGGATGAAGATGTGACCCAGTTTTCAGCCATGACAGGGCAAAGTCTGTTCTACATGCAAGGCACGAGCTTAAAACATCGGATTTTGGCCATCAGTGAAGAGGAAGGCGCAAGCCAAGCGGCCTATGCGCTTAAGCTTTTACAAAGTCAGGGTGTGCTGACCATGGCCAGTACCGGCAAAGATCCCATCAGCGGGCAACTGGTGACGCAAACCTATGAGGTGGAAGGCCCTACCATGCTGTTTCTGACCACCACGGCCATTGATGTGGACGAGGAGCTAATGAACCGCTGCTTGGTGCTAAGCGTGAATGAGTCACGGGAGCAAACCCAGCATATTCATGCCTTGCAGCGCCAACGCCGCACCTTACAAGGCTTGCTTGAGCGCACCGATAAAAAGCACATTATCAGCCGTCATCAACACGCCCAGCGTCTGCTTAGACCGCTTCATGTGGTGAATCCTTACGCTGAGCAGCTTACCTTCATGGATGACAAAACCCGTACCCGGCGCGACCATGAAAAGTACCTGACCCTGATCGATACCATTGCCTTGCTGCACCAGTATCAGCGCGAAGTGAAGCAGGTTAAACACCAAGGCGAGGTGATGGAATACGTGGAAGTGACCTTGGAGGATATTCGCCGGGCCAATCAACTGGCACATGATACCTTGGGGCGTTCGCTGGACGAACTGCCCGCACAAACCCGTAAACTGCTGAATCACTGTGTGGACTGGGTGGCCTGCCAAGCCAAGGTGGATAGCGTCAAGTGTGATGCGGTGCGCTTTACCCGTAAGCAACTGCGCGAGGCAACAGGTTGGAGTGATACCGCGTTAAAAGTCCATTTGGCGCGGCTGGCTGAAATGGAATACCTGCTGGTGCACTTAAATGGCCACCGTCAACGCTTCCATTATGAGCTGCTTTATCAAGGTGAAACTGGCAGTCATACCATGCTCAAACTCTTGGATATAGACAACAGTGAACTGACAAGTCCAGACCGGTCAGGGCCAAAAGACAACCAGTCAGGCTCTGGTCAGGCTGCGGTCAGCCATCAGTCAGGGGGCAGTCAAGGTGATAAAAACGGCCTCAATCTCAATGGCCACGGGATTTGGCCTGTTGCTGACGACAAGCTGCATGTGCAAGGCATATCTATGATAAAAACCACTCCAACCATCAAGGTGTTGCCATGAGCCTTACATTACCTGAACACGTAGCCAAATACCTGTCTGCGCTCTCGGTGCGAGGCTACAGCCCACGGACCTTGGCGGCCAAGCGTTGGCTGCTGAACTATTTTATTGCTTACTGTGCTGAGCGTGATGTCCATCATGCCCAGCATGTCGATAAGGTGTTGCTGCTGCGCTATCAACAGTATGTGCATCATGCTCGAAAGGAAGATGGCAAACCGTTGTCTATCGCCACTCAACGCCACCGCGTTGGAGAGATCCAACTCTGGTTTGCCTGGCTAGTTGAAGCCGGTCATTTGCCGTATACCCGCCTTAGTGAAGTGCTGTTGCCCAAGCTGCCGAAAACCTTACCCAAGGCGGTATTAAACGTGCCGGAAATCGACAAACTAATGGCCCAAGTGTGTTTGGATACGCCCACAGGCCTGCGTGACAGAGCCATGATGGAAGTGCTGTACTCCAGCGCCATTCGTCGCCGTGAATTGTTAAACCTGAGCTTAAGCGACATCGATACGCACCGGGGTTGGCTGTTGGTTAGGGAAGGTAAAGGCGGCAAGGATCGCGTGGTTCCCATTGGCCAACGTGCCCTTGATTGGGTTGCCCAATATCTGCATGACGCACGGCCCTTGCTGGTCAAATACGTAACTGAGCCCGCCTTATTTATCAGCATGAAAGGCCGGGTCATTCATCACACCACCTTCACCGCCAAACTCAAGGAATACACCCGCGCCGCTGGTATCAGTAAAGCAGGTGGCTGCCATGCATTCAGGCACAGCGCAGCCACCCTGATGTTGGAAAATGGGGCTGATATTCGGCACATCCAAGCCATGCTAGGACATGAGTGCTTATCAACTACGCAGATCTATACCCAAGTGGCCATAGGTCATTTAAAAGACGTCCACAAAAAGACCCACCCTGGCGAGAGTCAATAAGGAGAAAATGATGAACAGTGAACAGCAACGCATCATTGAAGTGGCCAACGAGTTGTTGGCATATAACTGTACCGGTGGCAGCACCAGTGAACAAATCGCCGCAGCCTTTATCCTCAACGACACGCAGTATCTGCCTGTAATGTATTCCAATATCACACAAGCATGGGAGCGATTAGGCAGCGAATGGCAACATCACGTTAAAACCATTCAACACAATTATAGCCACCTTATCCAGCGCTAATTCCCTCGACAGACAGCCAATCACGGGCTGTCTGATAGCTTATCTAAATCAGCCAATTAACTAAAAAAGCGTCTCTATGAAATTTTTTTCAACAAGGTATACTGAGCTTAGTTTGATGCTCTTTAACACCGCAGCTCTCTAGGCGAAAACGCCTCCAACGTTTGGACGCACGTCAGGTTCACTCATTCATATGAACGGCCGGGTGTACGATTATAATCTCGGGCGGTTTATGTCGGTGGATCCGCTGATCCAGAGTCCGACTTCGACTCAATCGGTGAACCCGTACAGTTACATAATGAACAACCCGCTGGCAGGGACTGATCCGACTGGGTATTGTTCAACGGGAACTCACATCAAAGGTAAAGATGTTGCAGGATGCTCAGTTGTCTTTGATGCTGGGAGCGGCGGCTCAGGTAAGAAAAAGTCAGAAGCAAAAGTAACTAGCAATGGAGCACCTTTAGTACAACAAAAAACTCCTGCAAACCTTCAAGTAAGTGAGTTGAATGGACAGGGACAAATTGCTGCTAACGGAGAAACGGCACCTAAGCCTACGGAAAATGATGGCTGGAGCTACATAGGCCAAAATGCTGAAGGAATGGAGAACTACCAGACCGTCTACACACCTCCTTCAGCAGGTATGATTACAGCCTCTCAAGCCAGTTTCTTATTCGTGATGGCGGCCGTTGATGGGCCTGCACCAATAGGTGATGGGTTGGCTATAGTTGCTGGAGCTGGATTTGTCGCTTATAACATGTCTCATGGCAATAAATCAGACTCATTAAAAGCGTTAGCAATGATGAGGGGGGATGCAGTTTCAAGTCCTGGCTCACCAATGCCTGATCCAGATGATGAAAATGACAGAAAACAAAATATTTCGAAGCAAGAAAGTAAAGTTTGGAAGAATCTACACTCTCATAGAGGTAAAACAAAAACAAATGGTTTAACAGGTAAAAACAGAAGGTATTATGAATGGGATCATACTCATAATGATATCGAGGTTTATGATAGTAAAGGACGGCATATGGGCTCAATGGATCCTAAATCAGGGCAGATGTATAAAAATGCTGTTCAAGGTAGAACAATAGACTTATAGGTAGGACAAATGAGCAATCATTGCTGTTCACAGATGTTAAACAATTTAGCGAAAACTCACGGTTCATTGCAGTACAACGGAAAATTTAGAGAATATGGCATAAGAGTTGACGATGGTGGCACATCTGTAATTTTAATTACTTATTGCCCATGGTGTGCTCAAAAACTTCCAATGAGCCTTCGTGATGAATGGTTTGATTTAATAGATGAATTAGGGTTGGATATTAGTTCAGAGCTTTCTTCTGACCTATTAACAGAAAGTTGGTGGAAGTCTAGAGGACTATAAGCAGATTTTTGGTAAGCTTTAACATTTCATACAAATCAGCCCCATTTATTGGGGCTTTTCCTTGTCTAAAACTGGGCAATTTGACCAGCGGCTTGGGCAGTCGTGACCAGTAGAAGAGTTCAGTCTCTAACAGCCGTGTGCGCAATTTGGTGCAGCGCCACTACCTGGCGGCACTGGTGCAATTGATCACTTCTGCTGTTCACAAGTGATCACTTCTACTGCTTTTGACTGATCAGGCTGCTGTTAATGTTGCCCAAAAATGGAGATCCGTCGCTTGAGTTCTTTCAAAGAAGTGGGATGGTTGTCGGCCAAAAAAAGCGAATCGATAAGTTTCTGGATTTCGGTATGACGGATGAAGTTGTAAAAACAGAGCTGGCCTTCTTTGGTATCTGGCACCAGTTTAAGTTGGGTGGCCCGCCGACAAAGTTCCTGATAAAACGATAACACAGGTTCAATACCAAGTGGCCCTGCTGATATCAGTCGCATCGGCAGATATCCCAGATTACCATCCGGCATATGAAAAACATGGGCATAGTGAGCTGAGGGCATGACCTGATTAGCATAGAGATACCCAAATTGCTGGTTCAAGTAATTGTAAAACTCGACGATTATTGAAGCAAAAGGAGTCGTAAGGCCAATTTTCAGAAGATATTGAAGTGCTAATAACTGAGGTGTATCCAGCACGGTTTTTTTGGGTTCTGTGGACTCCAAACAAAAGGCTATCCAGCAAGTCAAAGCGTGGATGTCGGTGCGATCTATCAGTTTATATCCATTTATTTTCTTCCTTCCGGCAGGGTTGCCGTCAGCATCCTCTCTATATAGTAAGTTGACATAGCTTGCCGGGAGGTTAACCAATACCTCTTTGATGGATTGCGTTGAAGGTTGAGCATTGTCGATAAGTTGCCACAGGGGGTGGCAGAGTAACGTCTTAAAAGAAAACTCTGCGTTCAGACGACGGTCAATGTCGTCAACAACATACTCTCTGATGACCGGCTCACCCTGCTCTTTTTTATTAAAGAAACGGGACGAATTGTTTAGCCATTCTGAGCTGTGACGCCGTTGTTCATCCTCGGCAAATAACTTCTTTTTCATTCCATAGGCACTTGGGGCATCCAGGTACGCCTTCAAGCAAGCACACCCGTAGCGGGTAGCAAGTGACCTTGTGTCTCGGCTCAGGCCAAGATAGTTCTCGAAGGTGTACATGTGTCTAAGAAATTTCGCAATCTGAATGCCAAACTATTCTCGCCGAATCTAAGCCTCGGAAAATGATAGTTTTTCACTGATATCCTCCACACAAACTCGTGCCTTTAATTGCAAAAGAAAGCCTTATGCAAGTTTAGCTTAGCTTTGTATTCTTAGTTAATCCCACCAAATCGAAGTAGGTTGCAACATGAATAAAAAGCTCAGTAGTGACGTGGAGACACTGGCTTTTGAGTTAGAGCGTGAATTGATGCATCGTTTCGGTTCGCCCCTGTTAACAGGCGAAAGGCTGGCTAACGCGATGGGCTACAGGAGTATCCATTCATTGCGAAAACACATGTCGCAACCGACATTTCCTGTTGAGCTTTTTACGATATCGGGAAGAAGAGGACGGTTTGCTCTGGTAAAAGACATTGCGCTTTGGTTAGCCAAACAACGTATTGAACATCAATGCCAGATAGAGGAGAAGCCTATCGAAATATAACTGACTGTTTTTTCTTTTTTACCAAGGCACAGAAAGGGAAAAAGCCAGCATTTTGCAGATGCTGACTTTTTCTGAAATTGTCGAATTTCAGACCTCGACAACTTCATTAAAGCTTTCCCATGCCAGACTGTCAAGTTTCGGCCTCGGACCGGAGCGCGGGCATGCATGTGCCTTGATTTCATCAACCGTGAAATTAAGGAGCTCATCATGAGCATACAGACATTACGACAGCTGCTGCGTTTGTTGCTGACTACTAACTATTCAAATCGACGCATTGCCCAGCTTGTGGGCATATCTCCTAATACGGTGCGGGCTTATCGTAGTAAGCGACGGGAAACCTCTGTGACCCTTGCGGAGCTGGAGCAAGATTCCGATGACCAGCTGCTGAATCGATTGAACCCCATCGCGCCAACGGACAGTATTAAGCGTCAACCTGACTGGGCTTATGTGCATCATTTGATGCAGGAGAAGCATCAAACGCTGATTCAGCTCTGGGAGGAATATCGCAGCATTCGTCCCGCCGATGCCCTGTGCTATTCGCAGTTTACTTACTGGTATCGACACTACGTCAAATCCATCGACGTTTCCATGCGTCAGTACTATGCCCTCGGTGAAGTGTGCTTCGTGGATTTTGCCGGTAAGCGCATACCCTGGACAGAGCCGCAAACCGGGGAAACACACTATGCGGAAATGTTTGTGGGAGTGATGGGGTACTCGCAGTTGGTATTTGCCCAGGCATTGCGTTCCCAGAAACTGGAAGACTGGTTGGAAGCCCATCAGGGGATGTTCGCCTATTTTGGTGGGGTTCCCCATGTGGTGGTGCCGGACAATCTCAAGTCCGCAGTTACTCGGCCCGGTAAGTTCCCGGAAGTAAACCACAGCTACCAGGAACTGGCCGAGCATTATGGCATTGTGATTGATCCTGCGCGGGTGAGGCGACCACAGGATAAATCTCTGGCCGAAATCGGAGTATTGCTGGTGACCCGATGGATTACCGTGGTGCTTCGTCGCCGTCGCTTCTTCAGTGTTGCCGAGATTAATCAGGCAATTGTCGAGTTGCTGGAGCAGTTGAATCGACGCCCGTTCAAACGCTATAAAGGCAATCGCCGTGAACGGTTTGAACATACTGAACGTGTTGCATTGTCAGCCTTGCCCTGTAAAGCCTTTGATATCGGCCGATGGCTGCATTTGCAAAAGGTGGATCGGGGTCATCATGTTTGCGTGTATGGTCACGCCTACTCTGTACCCTGTGAGCTGAAAGGCCAATTGGTGGACGTTAAAGTGTGCCAAAGCAAGGTCGAAATCTACTTCCATCACAAGTTGGTTGCCCTGCATGTACGCAGCCATATCCAGGGTGGCGCGACTACGGAGAACAGCCATCGACCCAAGAGCCATCAAGCGTATGCGGCACAGTCAAAAGCCCTTTTTACCCAGTGGGCCACTGCCATTGGCGAGCACGCCCTGGCCTTGGTATCGGCGCAATTTGTTGGTGTACCGGAGCATTCTTTGCGAGGTTGTAAAGCCTGTTCACAACTGCAAAAGCTCACAAGGCAATATGGCCAGTCGCGTTTCGAACGGGCTTGTCAGTGTGCCTGTGAAATTCAGTCGCTGACCGTCAGCAGTGTGCGCTCCATCTTGCAGTGCCGCTTGGATGAGCCTTCAGCTGAGGCCGTACCCGTTCAAGGCCAACTGCCACTGCATCATAATGTTCGTGGTGCTCGGTATTACCTGGATGGAGGGCAGTAAGATGAGCAGTGAACACAGTGTCTTTGAAAACTTCCGGCAGTTGCGTCTGGTCGGCATGAGTGAAGCCTTGCAAAAAGTCCTGGTGACACCGGATATGGCGGCTCTTCCCATCCTCGATATTCTGGCGTTTTTGACCTGTGAGGAAATCCAATACAAGTCGCAGAAAAAGCGGGAGCGACTGTTTAAAGCCGCCAAGCTGAAACAGGGGCAGGCTTGCGTGGAGAATATCGACTATCTGGCAAAGCGGGGAATTGATAAAGGCTATCTGGCTTCATTGATTAACTGCGACTGGATCGCTCGAAATCAGTTTTTGCTGATTACCGGGCCGACCGGGGCCGGGAAGAGCTGGATTGCCTGTGCCCTTGCCAACCAAGCAATAAAGCTCAATTTTTCAGTGCTGTACAAGCGTTTTAACTTACTGATGGAGGAATTGGACATTGCCCATAGGGATGGTTCCTTGCCGAAACTGCGCAGTGGGTTAGCCAAATACAAGTTACTCATTCTTGATGATTGGGCCATGGCCCCGTTGAACAACCTCAACCGCCAGGACTTACTGGAGTTGATAGAAGAGCGTGTCGAATCCGGGGCGCTCATCATCACCACCCAATTGTCGGTCAGCGAATGGCATGAATACATAGGTGAGCCCACTCTTGCCGATGCCATCATGGATCGCATCATTCATCGCGCCCATCGGCTGGAGTTACACGGTGAATCCATGCGTAAAGTGTATCGGGCGATTAAGGAGGAAAAATGATGGACACAAACCTTCATATTGACGCCTTTGAGCAGATGTTGGCCTCCCCTGATGTGGATGACATCTACCTCAAACAGCTCTTCGATATTTACCATCAGCGTTTGCTGGCGAATCCCGGCGTCTGCCAAAAGTTGGCGCGGCGAGGGATAAGCATGGACAGCATAGAAGCGCATTGGATTGGCTATTGCGACCGCACCCTGAATCGCTATGTGCCCACATCGGAACATGCCGATGGTGCCGGATGTCGAGGTGCTTTGAGGCGCTTGGGATTAACCAAGGTTAATGGCCATGAGATTTTCCGGGGTTGCATTGTGGAGCCACTGCTGGAGGGCGACAACATAGTTGCCGCCTGTGGGATAAAACTCATTTGCCCGAGCAGGCCGGCACCGCGGATCATTCAATGGTACAGGCACGGTGTTTATACCCGTGCCATCAAGTTTCATATCATGATATGGGGGAGACGCTATGTGGCTCACTAAACCTAACTCTCTGGCCTTGTCGAACTGCATACAGTATTACCTGGATGTCTGCCGTGCCAAAGGCCAGAGCGAAAACACAGTGGTCAGCAAGGAGGCCTCGTTGTCGCTCTTTTTGCTGTGGGCCAAGGGGCACTGCATAGTCGATGCAACTCAGATTGATGTGGAAGTACTGGACAACTACCAGCAGCACCTTAACCAGTATCGCAAAGCACGTCATGGAGGACCCTTATGCCGGGCCACCATACGTTACCGACTAACAACGGTGAAAGTGTTCATTAGAACGCTATTCATCAAGGAAGTGCTGCCAGTGAACAGTACCGAGCGCTTTGAACTGCCGAAGAATGGCAGGCGGCTACCCAAACCGGTTCTGAGTGAAGAGGAGGTAAAGAAGGTGCTAAAGCAGGCCGAGCATTATGGTCTCAAAGGGATAAGGGACAGGTCCATCATGACGACTTACTATGCTTCAGGGATCCGGCGATTTGAGCTTGGCGTCTTAACGCTGGACGATGTGGACTTTGAGCTATGCAAGCTCAGAGTCAATCAGGGAAAAGGCTTCAAAGACAGGTATGTGCCCATAGCCAAAGACACCTGCAGTTGGATTTATCGCTACCTGAAAGAGGTCAGGCCCATGCTGGCAAATGCGCATTCCGGCAAAGCCTTATTCCTGGCAAACAACGGTAAGCCATTTCGGGCGACACAGTTGTCTGAACTGGTGGCCAAGTACATCAAATTGGCGGATGTGCGAAAGTCGGGAGCCTGCAACCAGTACCGTCACGCAGCGGCAACGCATATGATGGATCACGGTGCCGACATTCGCCATGTCCAGGAGTTCCTGGGGCATGCGGACTTGTCCACGACACAGATCTATGTGCATGTGAGCATGGCCAAATTGAAGGAGGTGTATAACCGGACGCATCCGGCTGCCCAGGTTCAGGATTGACAGTCCCGTCAAAAAGAGCGAGACTATAGCCATGGTGCAGCAGACATGCGCAAGCATGACACCACGTAACCCAAGAGGGTCGAGGCAGTAGCCGGTAATGACGTTCTGAATCCAAGTCTGACTTGGCGAAGGCTCCCTCGTTGGAGCCTTTGTTATTTCTAGCCTCAAGAAAATATCAGAATAAATGAGTTCGAAACGTCTTTTTAATCTTGCAGATAGCGAGTACCAGTTCTGGAAGCCGTTTGATTATCACGGCACCGAAATTCATTTTGAGCACTTGGTCGCCAGAAAACACACCTATGTTCATCCTGACAGAAATGAGCAATACACCCTCTATATCACGCTGTCACACCACGTTTTTACCGTAGACCCCGATAAATCTAAAGATCCCTACGGGCCTCAGATTTACCCATATAAGCCAGAAGATCCCAGAGCATTTTGCCCGACCAGATATGCATTATCCTTTCAGCTAGCCCACATACTTGAGACCTTACCCGAGCAATTCTGTTATCACGGTGGCTACAGTCGCTATTGCACCTGCAAATTGGAAGACGATGATGGCAATGAGATATTCTATCAGGTAGTGTTTAGAGTTTGGAAGGAACAAGGAAAAATGCGTTTTCATGTAGAAAGCGCCTATCCATTACCCGACAGACCTTCAAAGGTAAAGAAGGTGAATTTCTGGGTGATTTGCCATAATCTGTTGAACAACAAGAAATTACCCAAGCCATCATCCAAGTGAACACAACACCGCTTCCATATGGTAAGGTGCAGCTGTAAGCTACTGTATTCCATGCGCTCTTTAACATTCAACTCAACTATCTATTCCGATTAATTCATATGAACGGCCGGATTTACGACTATAACCTAGGTCGGTTTATGAGTGTAGATCCGTTTATACAAAGCCCGACCTCGACTCAATCGGTGAACCCGTACTCGTACATTATGAATAACCCTATGTCTGGTATAGATCCAACGGGTTACTGTTCGACGGACGATTCGCTGAAAGGTTGTGCCGATGGCTTGGAAGCGGGTAAAACTCAAGCCATCACCAATGCAGACGGCAAAACTGTTGGCCATATCGGCAAGGATAGCCAAGGTAATGTGCATATCAGTAACGGTTCCAGCAAAGGTCAGGCTGCTGTTGCCAGCTCAATAGCCAATGTCGGGGAACCCACAGATATCGGATCTCAACAGCAGATTGCTTCACAAGGGGCGCAAACTCAGACGGCCTCTAATCAAAATGGAAGAACAGAAAAGCAGACAGATGGCTCTGTCTTAACACCAAATAGGAAACAGGGAATAACATCAGTAGATGAGGATGGCGTGCCTTCTTTTGATGAATCTCATGAAGACTTCCATGATTATTACCTTGATAATTCATGCAGTAAGTCGACCGCAGGTTGCAATATTGAAAATGTAAGGCAAGGGTTGCAAAGATATCCTGCTCCGGGGGCTAGTGGTGAGCCTGTTTCCGATGAACAGATGGGCTTTGCGCTTCCTGTTGGATATGTAAGGCATGAAGTCTCTGCGGACGGTGGAACGGTTATGAATGTTACTCTTCCCCCAAATGAAAAAGGAATACCACGCCATCTATTGAATCCGGGAATAGTCCGGCGCTGGGTTACTCAGGATAAAAACAACGTTTATATACATACCTATGGTGAAGGGACTGGACCGCTTGGCCGTCCAAATGAAATTTTAAAGCACCAGGTTTGGGATAGAGTTGACGCGCAAGCATTTGGATGGGCCACTGAGGGAAATAGGTGATGGAAATTAATCAAAGTAATCGAAAATTAATCGGTGCATTAGAGCTATTCACAGTTTTGGTATTCTCACTGAGCTTTGTTTATCTTCTTGATGATGTGATCCAAGTTCTATCTCTGGATGGAGTCTTAGAAGATATCGTGTTTTATGTTTTTGTTTTTGGCCCTTTGGCTGTATTTCCGCTGTCTTTATTTGGCTGGAAAAAACTTAAGCTAAAACGATTTGGTCTGTATACGGTTTTAGCTTCTTTTCAAATAGTTATTTTGATTGCTTTTACGTATATATTGATGAATAGCCAAGTGTAAAGTATTAGACAACAAAGCCCGCATTGCGGGCTTTGTTGTCTCAGACCTAGGCTGCCAGCGTATTATCGTTTGTCTTTTTGGTCAGCTGTTCGGTTGCTTGCTCAGCCTCTTGTTCGGTCTTCTGCTCCGCAAGGTATTCACTGGCCATGGCCTTGTGTTTGTTGATGCTCATGCAGCGGGCCAAGGTTTTCAGCCGTGAGGCCATGTCCGGTGTTTGCCCCTTGTCGGCCTGACCGCTTTGGGCATCCAGCTCTTGGCCGTTGATGAACCAGTGACACTTATCTTTGTGGCGACTGCCCGCCACATAACTGGTAGCTCTGTCCATGGCTGTGGTGTACAACACGAAGGTGTCGCCGTCGACGGTGGATCCTTGGGCGCTGTAGACGGTTGAGGCATAGGCCTGCACCAGATGCAGCCGTCCTTGCTCGTCCGAGTAATCCGACTGATAAAAGCTGACGGTACGGCCGTTATCGAGTTTCACTACAAAGCGAATATCCTCCCCCAGTTGCAGCACTTGGGTAACGGTGCCTTGCTGGCCGTTGGTGAAATCCCGCTGGTAATCGTTTTTGGTAAAGCGCACCCGCTCACCCTTGGAGAACGCAAAATACAGGCTCTGATTGGACACCACACACTCGGCCAGGATGTTTTCCGTGCCCAGTTTGCCTTGGTCTTGGTACACTTTGCGCACCAGGTCATTCAAGGGTTTTACGTCCTTCCAACGCTGCGCCATTATCATCGACTCTTTGTCCGGGTTGGCTTCAGTGTATGCTTGCCAGTGCTTGACCAGCTGCGCACGGGCGGTTTGGCTGTCTTGCTCGATATGCAGCAAGCCTCTGCCCTGAAAGCTATCCAGTGCCGCCTTGGCATTGCCGCCCCGAAGGTCATTGACGGCGGTTCGTGCCCACGCTTCTCGTTGTCTGCGGATGGTATTAATTCGCGCACACCCTTGGCGCTGGGACAGAAAGCGCAGACTGCCTCCATGGCTGATGGCGTCCATTTGCTGCTGCTCGCCCACCAGTACCAGCTTGGCTCCGGCTTTGTGCGCGGCCTGCATCAGTTGCAACAAATCTGGGGTGGCCAACTGCCCGGCCTCGTCGAGCAAAATCACCGTGTCTTTGAATTTGGCCTCACTGTTGCCTTTGCCCAATTCGTTGAGGAGACTGGCCAAAGTGGTGCTTTCAATGCCGGTATCTTTTTCCAGCTGCTGCGCGGCCTGTCGTGCAACCGTTGCCCCTTTGACGCTAAAACCTTGTGACTCATAGGCCAAACGCATGGCCTGCATCGAGGTGGACTTACCGGCTCCGGCACGGCCTTGGATGATATCGAGCCCCGATTGGCACACCGAAAACACCGCTTCGACTTGCTCATCCGACAGCGCAAAGCCTTGTTGTTGCCCTTGTTGGGCAATGGCCTGTTCAATGGCCTTATCCGCCAACTGGTAATGGCTGTTGGCGTGCATATTATCGGCATGCCTCAGCAGCGCTTGTTCGATGGCCAGCATGTCTTTGGTGGTGTAAATCCGGTTGTTGCAGGTATCAAGGCCCAAGCTGACCATGGCGTTATCGCTGAGCAGCTCCCGCACCGTATCTTCGATATCCAAGCGGCTCACATGATTAAACTGGGCTTCGACTCCAACCGCCGCATAGATATCCTGCAAGCGGAATACCGCTTGGGACTCGATCAGTTTATCCAGGATATGTTGCAAGGGCAGTGGCTCAGGAATGGGTAGTACATCCGGTTGTCGGATAGCCTCAATATTGGCAGCCTTAAACCCTTGCCTGTCCATATCTGCCTGCCATGAAGCAAACAGTTTGGGCCTGTCGACCGCTCGCTTGTAGTCGCGGGAATTCAGCGTAATGGTATCGCCGACTTTGGACGCCGCGTTGCTCACGCCCATGGCCTCCATCTGGGCACGGATGGCTTCCGCCCGCTTTGAGAAAAACTGGCAGATACTTTGGCAAATGCCCTTCACCTCAAAGTGCTTGTGACCTTCCACGGCTTCTACTTCAAAGCCTAATTCCCGCAGCCCATTGGCCAAGGCGGCGCGGTAAATGGCCCCAGAAGCCATCTGCCATAAGAAAAAATGCTTGGATTCCAGCGTGCCCCACGTGCCGTCGCTTCTTGGGGCCAGATTGGCAATCAGGCAATGGGTGTGCAACTGCGGATCTTGTGCTCTCGATGTCGAGTGCTCAAAGGTGGCGGCAATTAACCCGGCCACACGCTCCTGAAGATGGCCGCCTTTACCGCGTCGGGTATAGGCGGCGTGTTGCTCGATAAAGGCCAACGCCTCTTCGACCGCCTTTTGCTGCGCTTGCTGTATGGCTTTACGGGTTGTTTCATCGGCCCGTGCCCACAGCATGGAGACCGATTTGGGCGCGGAAAAGGTCAGGTCCCAACCGGCTCTGTGGTTGTCGCCGGCATTTTCACACAAGGGCGTACCATCCGGCCCAAAGCCATTAAAAATGCGCCGATACGAGGTGGTGTCTATCAGGCTGGGCAGTCCCAGCGTGCGGGCGCCGAGGCCGCGCCATTTACCCGGCGGCTCGCCACCACCGGTGTAATAGTCTTCCTTGGCCAACTCCGCATAATAGGCGATGGAGTTGATGGCGTTCATCGACATCATGCGGCGTCCCTCCGCTGTTTAATTTGCTCACGGCGGCTGGGCTTGTCGCTGGATTTGCCTGTTGGCTCTAGAGTGTCAACCGATGCAGGCTTTGCCGTCAGCCAATCCGCCGGGCAATGCTCGTCAGCGATAACCGGCAACCTGGCGTAGGGCCAGCGCAGGCGATACACGGCCTTATAGCCCGGGATCAACAGATAGCCCACCACACCTTGTTTGCTGGGTTGCGGCAGGTGCACCAGGTTGGAGGCACTGACCAAGGGCAGGGTTTCCCGGTGCCAGTTTTGAGTGGTGCCACTGCCTTGCCCGGCGCTCGATGTCGGCCGCTCCACCACACGCTCACCAAAGACTTTAGCGGTATAGCTTGCCGTTTCCCCGGCGGCCCCGACGCGCATCGAGGTAAACAACGTGAACATGTTCAAAAGCGTGTCCGCTTCTTGCTCGCCGTAGATATGTTTGAGCTGGGAAATGGACTGGGTGCCGCCACAGATGCGGCAGCCCTTGCTGCGGCCTAGGCTCATCCATTCGGCCAAGGCCGGGTTCTTCGGCAGGTTGCCCAGCTCGTCGATAAACAGCCACAGTTCACGGGTGCTGCTGTTGGCCTGCGCCAGAATATGGCTGGTCATCAGTGCAATTAACGTATTCGCCAACGGCGCACCAATGTCTTTATAGCGTTTGTCGGCCTGCACGATAATCACCGGCTTATCGGTGCTCTTGTTACAATCAGGATTGCTCACCCAGTCGCGCATACAAAAGCCGCCTTCATAGGCCTTGGGCCAAGCATCACTCAGGGTGTAGACCCAGCCCAAGCTGCCAATCAGTTGGGCAAAAAATGACATAGTCGTTTTGCTGCCCTCGACAATAAACCGCGAGGCTCGTGGGTAATGGGCTTGCAGTTGGCTTTGCAAAGCGGCTTCGTTCAGTGACAGGATTGCGGCCAGCTCACGCCAGCCCCAACGGGGTTGGGTATGGTTGAGAATTTCCATCATGCCGGTGAACAGCATCCGCGCCCCGTTTGACCACAGCGGGTCGCGGGAGTCACTAATGAGCCGCTCGGCAATCAACTGCGCTTGGGTGGCATTGTGGGCGTCACGCTGGATGTCCCACGCCATGCCCCGTTTATCCCATGGGGCCAGCAATACGGTGGATTTTTCCGTGTAAAACAAGGCGGTAAATTCGCGTTTTTCATCATAGATAAAGGCGCGTTCGCCCCGGTCGATGACTTGCCCAATCAGAGGCGCAATGAACACGGTTTTGCCCGTGCCCTGATTGCCCACGACAAATATATTGCCGGACTCACGGGTTTTGCTGATTTGCAGCTTGGGGTGCAGCCTTAAGCCTGGTTGGCCAGCTTCAAGTTTGGCCGCCTGCTTGGCATGAACCAGCGCAGTGCGGTCTTGGTGCAAGCGTGGGCCTGATATATGACGATAACCGTCTGTGCCACCGCTGACGTAATAGCGTCGCGCCACGAAAAAGGCCAGCAGGCTCGCCAGCAGCGCCGAGAGGATTACGTGGGCCAGCAAGGCCCAGTGCCAGTTGCGGTTGACCAGCGCCTGCCAGTAGCTAAGCCAAAGGCTTAAGGAGTGGTCAAAGACCACCCCAGATAATCCATTTAGCCAATGCCGGATATGCACGCTTAAATCCGGCCATGGCGTCAGCCATGGCCATGTTAAGACCAGCAGGCCCACAAAGGCGGCAAGCCAGACAGTGATGCCAATGAACAAGATGCTTGCCCAATCCTGACGGCGATAGGAAGTAGGATGATTCATCAGAATCTCACCCCCTTTTCATGCAGGGCAGACAGTGCCTGCTTGCGTTCCTCGGCCGCCAGGTCGAGGGTGGTGCACAGCATTTCAAACTGCACTTTGCGCTGCCGCTGTTCCATTTTGATGAGCAGTTGTTGCAATTGCTGCTGCTCCTGATAGTGTGTCCAGGAACTCCGAATAACATCGGCCACCGTGCAGCCTCTGCGCTCGGCTTCGGTTTGCAGGCGGGCATAGTCCTCGCCTGAGAATCGGGCCGTCACGGCCTTGTTTAACTGGTTATTCATGGGAAATCTCCGATTGCGTGAATAAAATCAAGGGGTTCAGGCCTTGTGCACCGTGGCAGCGGTGCACAAGGCGAAATCACTCAGGAAGTACCAAATACGGGAGTTTGCGGGCGATGACGCCGCGCCAGCGCGGCCACCACCGGTGAGTGGGGTTTGTGCTCAGAATCTCTTGTTCGCTAGGAACTGAGTTGAAGAACTCAAGGTTCGAAAATTCCGGGTGTTCCAGTGCCTGATCCAGTGCCAAAAGGTCTTTCCGAATCGTGTCGAATTTGAAACCTGTGATCTTCTGACAATCTTCCCCAATGACGTTAAACGCCTGACGGGCGATCTGTTCGCGGGTCAGTTTTGGGTTATCCACTTTGAGCGCAATGGCATAGCTATACAGCTCACCACGACGGACTTCGGCATGGGAGCGCCCCTCGGCATACAGGCGTTGTTGGGCGTAACGTTGCCAACGTTCCTGTGTTTCAGCGGGGGTCAGTACCTCGACCACGGTATTGATATGAGCAAGCCCCATCAGGGGCTTGGCAAGTTCGGATGTCAGCAAGCCGTTAGCTTCTGCCCAGATACAGAAATCCTTGGCCGGGATGAGATAGGTGCCGTCCTCGCGGATAGCATGCAGCTCGTTGCAGCGAATAGCATCGAGGGTGCGATCGAATCGGTCCTCGCGCTCTTCACGCCAACCGTTGTAATACTGGCCCGGCTCCAAGCTGTAGCAGAAGGGATCCATGCCGACGGCAAGGCACGCCGCTTCGTCCAGTGTCCACACACGCTTGTTGGCATACTCGTCCCAGATCCAATCACGAATATCCATCAGCGGAAACACGATGATATCGAGTACATCTGGTGGGATTTTACAATCCTTCTGCGCGTAGGCCACTTCTTGGCGACGCAGCAGTTTGCTGGGTTCGAATTTATGCCCCTCTTTGAGCAACAAACGGATGGCCTTGCGCACCTTGGTTTCGGTGGCTTTGTAAACCTCGGAATCGGTGTCCGAGTAGTGAATGTCAGTGGTCATTTTCTATTCCTCTTGCATTAATGAATGACACTGACAGAATGGGATTTTTGCGTTTGTGGCGTCCACCACAACGAACATTGGATGTGAAAAAATGCGGATTTTCAGACATTTTTAGTGTGACACATCGGCATCGTCCCTAACTGCCAGTCACAGCTTATGGTGTCACAATTTTTTTAAAAGTACGGTTTGGAATGAAAAAATAATTGGCCAAACGCTAAGTGGCATGCCCATCATGAAAATTACAGTGTACCATCTATGTCACTAAGTGTTATAGTTTGAGTGTTGAAAGGGAATGGAATGCGCATATATAAATCTAAGTGGTTCACGAAGTGGGCCGAGAAAGAAGGGCTGACAGATGACGCCCTTAAGGCTGCTGTCGATGAGATGGAAAAAGGCTTAATCGACGCCGATCTTGGTGGGCATGTTTATAAAAAGCGTGCTCCTATCGAGGGACAAGGAAAAAGCAGTGGCCTGAGAACCATTCTCGCGTTCAAGGTGGGTAACAAAGCCTTTTTTATGTACGGCTTCCCCAAAAATGCGCGGGATAACATAGACAGTAAAGAGTTAAAGGCGCTTAAGCTCATGGCAAAAGAGTTGTTGGGTTACAGCAATGCCCAACTGAAGAATGCTCTTCAATCGGGTAGCATGGTAGAGGTTAAATGATATGAAAAACAGTATCTTAGATGTCATGCATGACACTGCAAAAGATTTAAACGAGGCTGGCGTGATGGATATGCAAACCCTGCGCGAGTTCGATGCACTGTGCCTGCCCAAAGTAGAAGTCTATGATGCTCGCCGTATTCAGGCCATTCGTAAAAAGGCCCATGTGAGTCAGGCGGTGTTCGCCGCTTACCTTAACACTACGGTGTCAACGGTAAGGCAGTGGGAGCAAGGCGGTAAAAAGCCACAGGGAACTTCCCTTAAATTACTTAACTTGGTAGCCAACAAAGGGTTAGAGGTCTTGGCTTAATCATGTTGGCGCGAGAACGTGACAGCACTTGCTGGTGTCGCGTTGTCGTGTCTATCAGAAAAAGCAGCTGGGCAGGATAGTGGTTAGTTGATTAGATACAGCTCCCCCAACCCCAAGCAGTGTTGAGACATGAACGCCGTTTTGAAAAAAGACGGCGGCTATTTTTTTATTTAGCCGTGATAGCCGTTAGCCCACCCGATTAAACCGGTTGGCATCGTGTTTTAAGATCAACCCCTCCAACACGCTCTTGGCAACCTGCTTCTCTTCCGGGGTAAAACTCTGCAAGGCCTCAAATTGTAAACGCAGCTCGTCATTTGGCTCACGTTCACCATCATCAAAGATCAGCCAATCGGTAGTCACGTGAAACGCGGTGGCGATCTTCTTCAGCATTTCCAATGAAGGTTGGGCGGTGCCCGCTTCATAGCGCTTCACTTGGGTAATATGGATATCAATTGTATCGGCCATAGCTTGCTGGGTGAGGCCGTTATCCTTTCTTAGTTGTAAAAACCGGGTCGGAAAACTCATCGAAATAAACACCGTGATCTGCGTATCCATCGATTATCCCCTATGGTTCTAAAAAGGTTTGACAAAAATATCTTTATGGACACTATAATAATACCCGCAAAGAGCCTTGACAAGGTTCTGATGAGAGCCGTTTGGATGAGGTGGTTTAATGACCTATTACGACAACAGAATCGTGGAGCAGGTAAAGCGTTTTTCTTTAGTCGAGATCTTGCGTCGGGATGGTCTGACACTGAAAAAGCAAGGCAAAGACTATTTTGCCTGTTGCCCGTTTCACGATGATAAAACGCCGTCGCTGTCTGTCAGTCCGGATAAAAACCTCTGGCACTGCTTGGGAGCCTGTCAGGTAGGCGGCTCGCCGATTGATTATGTGATGCGCCGGGATGGGGTCAGTTTTAAAACTGCCGTTGGGACACTGCTTGAAGTGCATGGCCAAATGGCGGTTGAGTCTCAATCGGTGGCGGACAACAGCGTATTGGCAGAGCGTGTTGCGCGTCTTGATGACACTGCGCAGCATTGGCTTACGCAAGCAACCGACCTGTACCATCAGAACCTGCTAAATTCGAGTCAGGCCAAGGCCTATCTGGCCCTGCGAGGCTTGGATAACCCGGCCCTGATAGAGACGTTCCACTTGGGTTATTGCCAGAAAAATCTTGGCAGTATTTTACCGACACGTACCTCACAGGCAGGCAAAGATACCCGCGAATTACTTAAAAATGTGGGGTTGACTTTGCCCAGTGGTATTGAGCGTTTCAGTGGCTCGCTGGTTATTCCGGTGATACATCAAGGTAAGGTACAGGAGCTGTACGGGCGTAAAATCGCTGCCGAGGGCAAGCTCAGGCAGAGCACCGCTAAGCATTTATACCTGCCCGGCAAGCATCAGGGGGTATGGAATCAGGCAGGGCTAACGAGCAATACCGTCATTTTGTGTGAATCCCTGATAGATGCCATGAGTTTTTGGGTGCACGGGTTTACTAATGTCACCTGTAGCTACGGGGTAAACGGATTCAGCCCTTTTCATTTAGCCGTGTTTACGGGGCTGGGCATCAAACGGGTGTTGATCGCTTACGACAATGACGAAGCTGGCAACAAGGCCGCGTTGGCGCTAGCGGACACACTGCGAGCCGAGGCCATTGAACCGTGGCGGGTGCAATGGCCGCCAAGCCAGGATGCCAATGCCTTTATGGTGGCCAGCTCGCAACCGGCGAGGGATTTTGAAACTCTGCTGAATCAGGCTATCTCACTGAACCCAAAAGAAACTACTGGCAGTCATGCTGCCGCGAATGACAGCGCCCCCTCGGCCGCGCTGACCATGGAGCAGCAAGGGGACGACTGGCATATCCGTCTGGCTAACCGTCATTATCGTGTCCGAGGTTTATCGAAAAAGGCCCAAGGGCAGCAACTGCGGATCAATTTAATGCTGCGAGTGGATGAAGCCATCTATGTGGACAGCGTGGACTTATACCATGCCAAACATCGACAGCGCTTTGTGGAGCTGGCTTGTGTTGAATGTGGCGTTGGTGAAGCCACGGTCAAACAAGATATGGGGCGCATCTTATTGGCTCTGGAAGAACGACAAAGCGAGCCGGAGCAGGACGAGCCGGAGCAGGACAGCCAGCAAGCGACCATGACCGAAGCCGAGCGCCACGAGGCATTGGCGTTTCTGCGTGGCACCAGTCTGCTTGATGAAATTGTGCAGGATTTCACCCGCTGCGGCGTGGTGGGCGAGCAAAGCAACACCTTGGTGGGCTATCTGGCGTGCGTGTCGCGCAAGCTGGATAAGCCCTTGGCCTTGGTCATTCAAAGCTCGTCTGCTGCAGGTAAATCTGCCCTGATGGACGCCATTTTACAGATGTGCCCGGATGAAGATGTGACCCAGTTTTCAGCCATGACAGGGCAAAGTCTGTTCTACATGCAAGGCACGAGCTTAAAACATCGGATTTTGGCCATCAGTGAAGAGGAAGGCGCAAGCCAAGCGGCCTATGCGCTTAAGCTTTTACAAAGTCAGGGTGTGCTGACCATGGCCAGTACCGGCAAAGATCCCATCAGCGGGCAACTGGTGACGCAAACCTATGAGGTGGAAGGCCCTACCATGCTGTTTCTGACCACCACGGCCATTGATGTGGACGAGGAGCTAATGAACCGCTGCTTGGTGCTAAGCGTGAATGAGTCACGGGAGCAAACCCAGCATATTCATGCCTTGCAGCGCCAACGCCGCACCTTACAAGGCTTGCTTGAGCGCACCGATAAAAAGCACATTATCAGCCGTCATCAACACGCCCAGCGTCTGCTTAGACCGCTTCATGTGGTGAATCCTTACGCTGAGCAGCTTACCTTCATGGATGACAAAACCCGTACCCGGCGCGACCATGAAAAGTACCTGACCCTGATCGATACCATTGCCTTGCTGCACCAGTATCAGCGCGAAGTGAAGCAGGTTAAACACCAAGGCGAGGTGATGGAATACGTGGAAGTGACCTTGGAGGATATTCGCCGGGCCAATCAACTGGCACATGATACCTTGGGGCGTTCGCTGGACGAACTGCCCGCACAAACCCGTAAACTGCTGAATCACTGTGTGGACTGGGTGGCCTGCCAAGCCAAGGTGGATAGCGTCAAGTGTGATGCGGTGCGCTTTACCCGTAAGCAACTGCGCGAGGCAACAGGTTGGAGTGATACCGCGTTAAAAGTCCATTTGGCGCGGCTGGCTGAAATGGAATACCTGCTGGTGCACTTAAATGGCCACCGTCAACGCTTCCATTATGAGCTGCTTTATCAAGGTGAAACTGGCAGTCATACCATGCTCAAACTCTTGGATATAGACAACAGTGAACTGACAAGTCCAGACCGGTCAGGGCCAAAAGACAACCAGTCAGGCTCTGGTCAGGCTGCGGTCAGCCATCAGTCAGGGGGCAGTCAAGGTGATAAAAACGGCCTCAATCTCAATGGCCACGGGATTTGGCCTGTTGCTGACGACAAGCTGCATGTGCAAGGCATATCTATGATAAAAACCACTCCAACCATCAAGGTGTTGCCATGAGCCTTACATTACCTGAACACGTAGCCAAATACCTGTCTGCGCTCTCGGTGCGAGGCTACAGCCCACGGACCTTGGCGGCCAAGCGTTGGCTGCTGAACTATTTTATTGCTTACTGTGCTGAGCGTGATGTCCATCATGCCCAGCATGTCGATAAGGTGTTGCTGCTGCGCTATCAACAGTATGTGCATCATGCTCGAAAGGAAGATGGCAAACCGTTGTCTATCGCCACTCAACGCCACCGCGTTGGAGAGATCCAACTCTGGTTTGCCTGGCTAGTTGAAGCCGGTCATTTGCCGTATACCCGCCTTAGTGAAGTGCTGTTGCCCAAGCTGCCGAAAACCTTACCCAAGGCGGTATTAAACGTGCCGGAAATCGACAAACTAATGGCCCAAGTGTGTTTGGATACGCCCACAGGCCTGCGTGACAGAGCCATGATGGAAGTGCTGTACTCCAGCGCCATTCGTCGCCGTGAATTGTTAAACCTGAGCTTAAGCGACATCGATACGCACCGGGGTTGGCTGTTGGTTAGGGAAGGTAAAGGCGGCAAGGATCGCGTGGTTCCCATTGGCCAACGTGCCCTTGATTGGGTTGCCCAATATCTGCATGACGCACGGCCCTTGCTGGTCAAATACGTAACTGAGCCCGCCTTATTTATCAGCATGAAAGGCCGGGTCATTCATCACACCACCTTCACCGCCAAACTCAAGGAATACACCCGCGCCGCTGGTATCAGTAAAGCAGGTGGCTGCCATGCATTCAGGCACAGCGCAGCCACCCTGATGTTGGAAAATGGGGCTGATATTCGGCACATCCAAGCCATGCTAGGACATGAGTGCTTATCAACTACGCAGATCTATACCCAAGTGGCCATAGGTCATTTAAAAGACGTCCACAAAAAGACCCACCCTGGCGAGAGTCAATAAGGAGAAAATGATGAACAGTGAACAGCAACGCATCATTGAAGTGGCCAACGAGTTGTTGGCATATAACTGTACCGGTGGCAGCACCAGTGAACAAATCGCCGCAGCCTTTATCCTCAACGACACGCAGTATCTGCCTGTAATGTATTCCAATATCACACAAGCATGGGAGCGATTAGGCAGCGAATGGCAACATCACGTTAAAACCATTCAACACAATTATAGCCACCTTATCCAGCGCTAATTCCCTCGACAGACAGCCAATCACGGGCTGTCTGATAGCTTATCTAAATCAGCCAATTAACTAAAAAAGCGTCTCTATGAAATTTTTTTCAACAAGGTATACTGAGCTTAGTTTGATGCTCTTTAACACCGCAGCTCTCTAGGCGAAAACGCCTCCAACGTTTGGACGCACGTCAGGTTCACTCATTCATATGAACGGCCGGATTTACGACTATAACCTCGGTCGGTTTATGAGCGTGGACCCGTTTATTCAGAGTCCAACCTCAACCCAGAGTGTGAACCCCTACTCGTATATCATGAACAACCCGCTGGCAGGCACAGATCCGACGGGGTACTGTGCAACTACAGATAAAGTTCAGGATTGTGCGGACAGTATAGAAAGTGGCACAACGCAGGATATTACTGATAAAGATGGCAAAACCGTCGGTACTGTTGGTAAGGACAGTCAGGGCAACATGTACATTACCAAAGGCAATGGTGCGAGTGCCCATCAAGGAATCCAGAGTGCCATGAGCAGTGCGGGTAATGTATCTGATGTGGGTAGTATGAAACAGACTGCGGCTAAGGAGAGTGGTACCAGTGGAGGTGGAACATCTTCAGTTAAGTCTACCAATAGGGAGGTTGCAGAGTTTAACGGGACTGAAACGGCTTGCGTAGGAGGTGGTGCAGCATGTACTCCAGCAAGTCAGTCTGTGAATATCTCATTGGGTTACACAGATACACCCGTTGGTATGGGAACTAATCATGCATTAGTTATAGTTACAGACCCTTTAACTGGTGAGCGGTATGCTACACGTGCAGGACCTAGCTTAGGAAAAACAGATGAAGGCGGGTCAGGTGTTGGTTTGGGCACCATAAGGGCGGAATCGGGTGTATATGATAAAACATTCCGTGACAGTCCTGACAAGGTTCATACAACACAGCATGTAGGCAAATTAAAAATTACTTTCGCTGAAGCCGTATCTCGTATGCATGAATTTGCCAATGTGACAAACGCTAACTTAATTCCATACAAACCAAGCTTTAATAGTAATTCTTATGCCCTTACGTTTGTTGAGAGTCTCGGGTTTAAACGACCGATACCTAAGGTGTGGTCACCCGGTTGGGAATCGGGTCGTGTGGACACGAAAAATTTATCCTACACGAAGTGACTATGAGGGATTGTGATATGAATAATATAAGACACCATCTGCTTGGCTACATCATCATTGTTTGTCTACTTCTAACATCTTGCAAAGGAGATGACCCAGTGACTACAGAACAGGTTGAAGAATTAATAAAGCAGCATCTTACACTGGGTGACTCCAGTGCAAAGATAGAATCGTTCCTGAATAGTAACGATATAATTTTTACTTATGACAAGTATGTTAATCGATACCAGTGCATCGTTAGAGATACTTCAAAAGATGAGCAGGTGGATTCTGCGATTATAATATATTTGTATGTAGACGAGGATAAGAACTTTACCAAGTCAGAGGTTATTGAATCTTTTACCTCTCCCTAGTTCACTAATATTCAAAATTTAGCGAGACCTATTGGCAAATCAGGTCAACCTCCGATGAACCGCCGATAAGATTTAACGAGAGACATTGTTAAATTTTGAGAAAACAAAGGGTTTTCAGGCATAACCTTTTGAAATAAAAGTGTTCTTTAACAATTTAAACAACCGATCACGGCGTCACCCACCGAGCAAAAGAGCGGCCATAGCTCTTTAGCTGAAATCCACCACAGTAGCCGCAGAGTAAAATAAAAAATTAGGCCACCCATCTTAAATGGCATGGTTTAGGATCCTCTACTAAACTCGGTAAAAGTGTTGATGTGGAGAGCTTGCTATGCCGCGCCCCAGAAGAACTCAGATCAGTGTCGAGGATACTCCCTATTATCATTGTTGCAGCCGTGTGGTACGCCGCGCCTTTCTCTGTGGGGATGATCGATACTCGGATAAAAAT
>Ga0210009_1000350_pt1 | contig 54139 bp, 42 predicted proteins | sample CryGeyCG2114_065_FD_185457 | JGI IMG/M metagenome (GOLD analysis project Ga0210009, IMG submission 185457) | Groundwater microbial communities from aquifer - Crystal Geyser CG12_big_fil_rev_8/21/14_0.65 (SPAdes) (version 2) | ecosystem: Environmental > Aquatic > Deep subsurface > Groundwater ...
AAAATATTATGGCACAACAAAACGCTTTCTCGGAATTGGCAACAATGCGTCCTATATAAATCAATGACTTACGATAGACAGCGGGGGTCGAAAGCGCTTATTACGCGAAACTTACGTTAAAGTCCGGTTAAGCAATGGGGTCAGGTCACGCAAAAAGCCGGCTACCACGTGGCACACCTGGCCACCGCTGTCTGGGTCGCGCTGCCAGGTGCCGTGCACGGCCAGCAGTTGCGCGTGCAGCAACTCACTGCGCTGGCGCGCTTTTAGTGCCTTCCAGACGATCACGTTCACGCAACCGGTTTCGTCCTCCAGCGTCACAAACGTTACACCGTTTGCGGTGTCGGGGCTTTGCCGTAGGGTCACCAGGCCGCAGGCGCGCACCAACCGGCCATGCGGCAGTGCTTGCAACTGAGCCGCACTCAGAAGTTTTTGTTTTGATAGCTGTTTACGCAGCATGGACAAGGGGTGAGGTCGTAAAGTAAGCCCTAACGCAGCATAGTCAAAACGTACTTCTTCACTCTCTGGCGCAGCGGGCAAAGTCAGCGCCTGTTCGTGCACTGGTGCCTTGCGCAGCAGCAGCGGCGCAGCTTGTAGCGCACTGGCGTCCCACACCTGCTGACGACGGTGGCCTGACAAGCTGTGCAGCGCGTCGGCGCTGGCCAAGGCTTTCAGGTCAGTAGCGTCCAGCGCGGCGCGCAAGGCCAGGTCTTCGGTGTTGGCAAACGCTTGTTGCACGCGAGCCGCAACCATGCGCTGGGCGGCTGCTTGGCTTAAACCGCAGACCAGCCGCAACCCCAGGCGAACTGCGGGTTGCCCCCGGTTGTCATGGCGCAGCGCATCTGCCAAAGCGCTGTCCGCACCGCGACGTTGCAGCGCGCAGTCCCAATCGCTGGCCGACACATCCACCGGCAGCACCACCACACCATGGCGCTGTGCGTCCTGCACCAGTTGCGACGGGCCGTAAAACCCCAGCGGCTGGCTGTTGAGCAGGGCCGCCAGAAAACACGCAGGCTCATGGCGTTTGAGCCAGCAGCTGGCCCACACCAGCAGCGCAAAACTGGCGGCGTGGCTCTCTGGAAAACCGTATTCGCCAAAGCCTTCAATCTGCTTGAAAAGCTGCTCGGCAAACTCTGCCGTGTAGCCGTTCTTGCGCATGCCCCCCACCAGCCGGTCATAAAACTTGTGCACGCCACCCTGGCGCTTCCAGGTGGCCATGGAGCGGCGCAGTTGGTCGGCCTCGCCGGGGCTGAAGTCGGCCGCGGCCATAGCCACCTGCATCACCTGCTCTTGAAAAATCGGCACGCCCAGTGTGCGCTGCAATACGCCTTGCAGCGCCGGGCTGGCATAGCGCACCGCCTGCGGGTTGGCGCGCGCCGCCAGATACGGGTGCACCATGCCACCCTGAATCGGGCCCGGGCGCACGATGGCCACTTCCACCACCAGGTCGTAAAAACAGCGCGGCTTGAGGCGCGGCAACATGCTCATCTGCGCGCGGCTCTCGATCTGGAATACGCCCACGGTGTCGGCGGCGCAGATCATGTCAAAGGTGGCTGGGTCGTCCGCCGGAATGTCCTGCATCTGAAAGCGCTGTCTGCGGCGCGCGCCCACCAGTTCCAGGCAGCGGCGGATGGCGCTGAGCATGCCCAGGGCCAGCACGTCCACCTTGAGCAGCCCCAGCGCATCCAGGTCGTCCTTGTCCCACTGGATCACACTGCGCTCGGGCATGGCGGCGTTTTCTACCGGCACCAGGCGCGTGAGCGGCCCGCGCGTCAGCACAAAGCCGCCCGGATGCTGGCTGAGGTGACGCGGCAGCCCCTGTAGCTGCTGGCTCAGGCTCAGCCAGTGGTGCAGGGTGGTTGAGGGCGGCGGTTCAAAGTCCGCGCCCAGACTCGCCAGCGCCGACTGCAGCCGATCGGCCAGCATTGCGCGGCTATACATACTGGGGTGCTCACGCGCCATGGCACTGATCAGCGCCTCGGGCACATTCAGGGCGCGGCCTGCGTCACGCAGGGCACTGCGTGGGCGGTAGCTGATGGCCACGGCGGTGAGTGCGGCACGGTCGCGACCGTATTTGGCGTAGATGTACTGGATGACTTCTTCACGGCGCTGGTGCTCAAAGTCCACGTCAATGTCGGGCGGCTCGTCGCGCTCTCTGGAGATAAAGCGCTCAAACAGCAGGTTGCCGCGTGCCGGGTCCACCTCGGTGATGCCCAGGCAGTAGCACACCGCCGAATTGGCAGCCGAGCCGCGTCCCTGGCACAGAATGTCACGCCCGCGCGCAAAGGCCACGATGTCGTGCACGGTCAAAAAATACATCTCGTAGGCCAGCTCGGCAATCAGCGCCAGCTCGTGCTCCAGCTGCGCGCGCACGGCTTCGGGCACGCCTTGGGGGTAGCGCCGTGCCGCGCCTTCATTTGTGAGCTGGCGCAAGGTCTGCGCTGGTGTCAGCCCTGGCAACACTGCTTCTTGCGGGTAGTGATAGTGCAGCTCGTCCAGGCTAAAGCGGCAGCGCCCAGCTACTGCCAGCGTGTTCGCCAGCCATTCGGGCGGATACAACTGCGCCAGCCGGGCGCGGCTGCGCAGGTGGGCCTCGGCGTTGGGTTGCAGCGCAAATCCACATTCGGCCAGCGGTTGGCCCAGCCGTACTGCGGTCAGCACGTCCTGTAGCGGCTTGCGCGAGCGCACATGCATGCGCACGCTGCCCAGCGCTACCAGTAGCACACGGCACTGCTGCGACACCTGCCGCAAGCGCAATAGGCGTTGTACGTCACCTGGCTCCAGATGCCGCACAACGCCAAGCCAGAGTTGTGAACCAAATTGGCCTTTAGCCCATGTAGCAAAATCGCAGGCAGCTTCATCAGTTATAGCATCTGGCAGCACGGCAAGCAGCTCGCAACCGCGTAGCCTGTGCCAGTCGTGCAAGTTGGCGGACAAGCGGTACTGGCCCTTTGGGGCGCTGCGTCGCGCCAGGGTGGTGAATTCACACAGTTCGCCCCAGCCCGCCAGGTCATGCGCCAAGGCGATCAGGGTAATGCAGCACTCAGCACCGTTGGGCACCGTGATGGCGGATTTTGTAGATGCAGCGGAGGTGGCGGAGGTGGCGGATGTGATGGGCGTGGCGGATGCGACACGCAATTTCAGACTCGCAGCGCCCGCTGATTGGCAAGGCCCGCACGCTCTATCTGACGCGGCCAGCGCGGCCGCCAACGACAGGGGTAATGCAAACGACGCCCCGGGCAGCAACTTCAACCCGCATTTTTTGGCTTCTTGGTGCGCACGCACCACGCCCGCCACCGAACCGTCGTCGGTGAGGGCCAGCGCGCTGTAACCCAGCGCTGCCGCACGCGCCACCAGTTCCTCAGGGTGCGACGCGCCCACGCCAAAGCTGAAAGCGCTACAGCAATGCAGCTCCGCGTAGGCGGGGGGCGGCAATGCCGCCGCACCAGGCAATGAATTAAGCTTCAGCACAAAACAAGTCAGATACTGTTTATAAAAACAGCATTTTGACTCACTGTTACGCAGCTATTTGCAAGCTCTACAGACAACCTTGATGTCATCGCGATGTTCAGACATCCTGATTCGCCAGGAAAGTGGTTTAGCACCGTTGACCGAGTCTTTGAGCGTCGTGGGAGCGTCGGCAGGCGCGATTCGCGTCTCAGAATTCGGTGATCAACGGCGGTGGCGCATCTGATAGGCGTACTGGGCAAGTCATTGCAGGGTGCTGACGGGACCGTCTGGCGTCGGCTGCGGGAGCGTTCTGATACACCCAGGTCCTCGGGGTGACACAGTTTTTGCGCGAGACCCGGGGCCGAGATCGGACACCGGTGGTGGCCCGGCTGTCCGCGACACTGGGGCAGCTTGCTGAGCGCAGACCAGCTCTGTTTCTACTTGGCTCCAAATGAACCAATCAGGATCATGCCCTGGCTGGGTACACCTAGGCCAGGCTTGCTGATGGTGAATGTTCCTGCCATTTCATTGGCAGAAGGCCCATAGAAATGGCCTTGCAAAAGCTGAATGCTTTCATTGGGAACGGACGGCGTTGAAACCACTGCACTAAATGAACTGCCGCTGACGCTGCCGGTGCCCAGTGTGATATCTCCGAACAAGCTCGAAAGTGATGGTGTTTCATACGGTGCATAGACAGCGTAGGTACAGGCAGGGGCAGCAGTCGGGTAAACACAGGGGGTCAGCGTAGAGGCAGAACCCGGTGTATTGGCAATGTTATTGATGGTCAGTGCTGTGATGGTGCCGCCACCACTGGCAAAGCTGACGGTGATGGTGACATCGCCGCTCACGTTTTCCGAGCCCCCCACCGGTGTGTTGGCCAATACACCGGTCATTTTCCCGAAATAGGTTGCCGTACCGCTGGTTGGCATGGTCATGGACGTCGTCGCCGTAGAGCCACCCGCGTAGGCGCTGTAAGTGATGAGAGAGTCTGTCGGCTGAGTACCCACCACGTTGTTGATCGCCCAGACACCAAAATCAGCGTAGTTCATTGGCAGCAGGCTGGCTGCTTGACAAGGGGGTGCGCCACTGATGCCGCTACAGCTTGTGGCGGCCATCGTCAGTGTTGGTGAGCCCGAAGCAAGCGAAATCGAATTGGGTAGCGTCGCAACGGCTCCAACCAGCGTTTCGCCTGGATTGGGGTTGGTCGAAGTAAGGATGCTGTTGAATTGAGCACCAGCGGGGCCGTTGATGACGTTGGCAGTTGTGATGCCGCTGGCGGTTGAGCTCATGAAAGTAACCGGGGTCATCAACGATGTGGGAATCATGGCCATCTTGGAAACTTGCAGGGTCGGTCCGTCGATGGCTCTAAAAGCCGTTGGTGCGGGTACCACCACGCTGGCGCAGACATTGGTGCTGTTGGCCGGGTTGGGGTCAGTCACACTGGTGCCTTGCGAGGCGCTGGCGCAGTTCTGGAAGGTGCCGCCCTGGGGCACATCGAAATAGAAGAAAGTGGTGCCGTCCTGACCGACCGGAATGGAGCCGTTGTAAGTGCAGGCCATGGAGGCAGGCACCGGGCCTGCGGCTTGCGCGCACATGAAGCTGCCGTTTGAACTGGTAAACAGGGTGCCTGTAGGGGGTGACACCGGCGTGTCGGTGACGGTAATGGGGCTGCCCGATGCCAGGGTACCGTTGTTGTGCACGGTCACAGCGCAGTAAACCGCTTGCGGGCCATGTGTCGGGTCAAGCGCACAGGTTTTGGTCAGCACCAAGTCTGCACCGGCTGTCGAGGCTACAGGGGGCACAGTGATCGTGGTGCAGATGTTGGTGTTGTCTGCGCTGTTGGCTTCGGGCTGGGTGCCACTGTTGCCTTGCAACGCAGTGGCACAGTTGGTGAAGCTGCCGCCCTGGGGCAGCGTGAAAGAGAACAGGGCATCTTTGGATTCGGCTGGTGCCAGGGAAACATTGGCGCTACAGGCAATCGGGGTGATGGCACCTGCGCCCGGCGTGCAACTGATGGGCAGCGTACCCCCAGCACCGGTGTAGGTGGCATCTGACGGTGCACCACTGACAACATCGCTCAGACTCAGTGGACTCACCGATGCGCTAGACCCATTGTTGGTGACGGTGACCGTGCACAACACCGATTGCGCCCCGTTGATAGCACAAGTCTTGGTGACGCTCAGGTCTGCAGTGGCCGACACCGGCGGGACTTTTGTGTTGACAAATTTACAGGTGACGTTATCTCCTGCGGCCAAGTCCACGGTGAATGCGTGGGTGCTCATATCCACCGTCCCGACCGTCGTTCCGCTGGCCGAGGTACAGCTGATACCGGCTGAGTTCCAGCCGGTCACGGCAACGGGGTTGAAGAAGTCTTCCTTGACGCTGTAGCTGCCAGGCGCGAGATTGGCAAAGGTCTTGCTGTTGGACAGCGTGCTGTCGGCACCCACAGCCCCGGCATCATCATCGAGCTGGAACGGATAGATGGCCCCGCTGTTGGGGCCAAAGGCGTAAAAAGCGAAGTCCTGGGCATCGTTGGGCTGGGCGTCCTTGACGATAGTCAGGGTGGCGGTGCCGCTGGCCGGGGTCTTGACGTTGATGAAGGTGCAGGTCACGTTATCACCGGCTGCCAGGTCTACCGTGAAAGCCTGCCAGGTCAGGTCCACCGTACCCACCGTCATCCCGGTGGCCGAGGTGCAGGTGATGCTGGCCAAAGTCCAGCCTGTGACGGGTACCGGGTTATAAAAGTTTTCTGAAACGATGTAGTTGCCGGGGGCAAGATTCGAGAAGGTCTTGCTGTTTGAGAGCGTGCTGTCAGCACCCACAGCGCCTGTGTCGTCATCAAGCAGGAACGGATAGATGGCCCCGCTGTTCGGGCCTGAGGCATAGAAGGCGAAGTTTTGGGCATCTTTGGGCTGGCTCTCCTTGACGATAGTGAGGGTGCCTGTCGTTGTGCCCGTTGGTGCGGGTACCACCACGCTGGCGCAGACATTGGTGTTGTTGGCCGGGTTGGGGTCAGTCACACTGGTGCCTTGCGAGGCGCTGGCGCAGTTCTGGAAGGTGCCGCCCTGGGGCACATCGAAATAGAAGAAAGTGGTGCCGTCCTGACCGACCGGAATGGAGCCGTTGTAAGTGCAGGCCATGGAGGCAGGCACCGGGCCTGCGGCTTGCGCGCACATGAAGCTGCCGTTTGAACTGGTAAACAGGGTGCCTGTAGGGGGTGACACCGGCGTGTCGGTGACGGTAATGGGGCTGCCCGATGCCAGGGTACCGTTGTTGTGCACGGTCACAGCGCAGTAAACCGCTTGCGGGCCATGTGTCGGGTCAAGCGCACAGGTTTTGGTCAGCACCAAGTCTGCACCGGCTGTCGAGGCTACAGGGGGCACAGTGATCGTGGTGCAGATGTTGGTGTTGTCTGCGCTGTTGGCTTCGGGCTGGGTGCCACTGTTGCCTTGCAACGCAGTGGCACAGTTGGTGAAGCTGCCGCCCTGGGGCAGCGTGAAAGAGAACAGGGCATCTTTGGATTCGGCTGGTGCCAGGGAAACATTGGCGCTACAGGCAATCGGGGTGATGGCACCTGCGCCCGGCGTGCAACTGATGGGCAGCGTACCCCCAGCACCGGTGTAGGTGGCATCTGACGGTGCACCACTGACAACATCGCTCAGACTCAGTGGACTCACCGATGCGCTAGACCCATTGTTGGTGACGGTGACCGTGCACAACACCGATTGCGCCCCGTTGATGGCACAGGTCTTGGTGACGCTCAGGTCTGCAGTGCTGGCCAGGCCGCTTCCCACGCCAATATTCATCCAGAAACCATCGGTTGGCAACAGGGCCGTACTGAATGGAAGATAGCCTTTGCTGGCGATGTAGTCAGCCAATGCTGTGCCGCCAAGCTGCTCGAGCGCACGTGCGTAAAACCGCCACCTCATGGTTGTAGCATCCCACGTCCAAGTGGTGGTGATGGCTTTGCCTGCCGGGTTCAAGCTGCCACTCAGGCTGGTATTGATTTGTGACGGGGTTTTGTTGTCGGCGCTGCTGACCAAACTCCAGCCCAAGGGCAGGTCGCTTTCAAGCAGCAACATCACCGGATCGCTAGGTGATGGTGGTGGTGCCGAAGGATCAGTCAATGAAACCGTATAGGCCACGGCTGCATTGACCCAGAAACCTTCCTTGGGGGCAACACTAGTCAACACGTCATAGCCCTTGCTGAGTGCGTAGGCGGACAAATCAGCAGGCGACATCGATGGCGCATAAAAGGCCCACTTCGATGTGGCATTGTTCCACTTCCACACCGTCGTGATTTTGGACGGGTCGCCCAACCTGGCTGCGACATCAATTGATGCGGAATTACTGTTGCCATTAAGGTTCCAGCCGGCTACCAGGTCAACTGGTGTTGCCGAGCAGGCAAGAGAAGATGCAAGTGAAGCCAGAAAAATCAAAGAGCGAAAAATAATGCAACGCATGGCACACCTCTTTAAGAATCGATCCGGGGCAAAATACCGCGTCGGTACTTGTACGCTATACCCAATCGGAAGTGAATGCAACAGTGCATACCCTGCTCCTGGGCGTGCATTACCAGCTGTTGTTCACCAAGGCTTTTCCCGAAGAACATTGAGGTACAAAGACTATTCATTCATAAACCATCGCATTCAGGCAAACAGCCCGTGCAAAAACCAGCGCGCGCTGGGCGCACCTGTATCCATGCTGGTGCCCAAGCCGGTATCCTTACCCGCGGGCAGTGTGACAGACGTATCTGCCGCACCCAGACGCTGGCGGTACACCCACAACCAGCCAGCATGCGCGCTGCGCGCCACAAAATAGTCGCGCAGCGCCAACTCGCCACCGCCCCACCAACCCACTTCCAGCCGCTGCGGCCCGTCCAACAAGGTCAGCGCGCCGTGGTAGTGCGGCACACCGTGGTGCACGTCCAGCTCCAGCGGCTGTGTCAGCAACCAAGTGGGCGCATGCGGCTGCGCCCAAGCGGGTGTGACAGACGGATTCAAGGGTGCTGACGTATCGGCGGTAAACGATGCGTGTGCTGTTAGCTTTTTCAGGATTTTTTGAGCTCTAGCCCTTTTATTTAAAGGGCTAGAAGCTACAAAAGTTGAATCAACTTCCAGCCAACGCTGCATCTGTTCCGGACGGTGGTCCAGCCGGGGCTGCAGGCGCAGCACGCGGTGCGCGCTCAGGCGTGCGCTCAGGCGCTCCAGCGTTTGTAACCAGCCGTCGGCTGCGGGCGTGGGCGCGTCCAGCAGGCTGTTGCTGGTGCCCACCCAAGGGGCGACTTCGAGGGTGCGCAAGCGCAATGTGTGCGCCGGGGCGGGCAGCGTCACACGCACCAGATGTTCGGCCAACAGGCGTTGCAGGTGGCCGCTGTCTTGCGTGGGCGCGCCGCTGCACAGTTGCAGCGCGCCCTGGTGGGCACTGTGGCGGCGTTCGTCCAGGTACCAGATCAGCTCCAGCGCCAACACGCCTTGCTGGCGCAGTTGCAGCCACACGCGCAGTTGCGCGAGCAGGCGGCGCGCAGCAAACAACAGGGCGCTGGCGTTTTCTACCGCGTTGGGCAGTTCCAGGCGGGCGTCAAACACCTCGGGCAGCGTCAACCAGGGGTACACGTCGGGGCGCTCGCCGTAGGCCTGGTCCAGCGCGGCCAGCAGTGGTGCTCCAAAGCGCCGGGCTACACCAGCACGCGGCAGGGCGCGCAATTGACCCCAGGTGGTGCAGCCCAGCCGTACCAGGGTGGGCAGGTGCGGTGCGGCAGCGGCCAGCGTGTTCAGCGGCAAGGCATCCACCGGCCACGCCGCCCGTGCCTGCAACGGGCTGCACGGGGCCACGGCAAGCTGCGCAATAGCTTCCAAGGATGTAGCTGCTTGCGCATAACCATCAAGGGCCAGCGCCAGATTTGGCTTTAAAACCTGGGACAGTAAGGCAGGCAGCCCACCCCACAGCCGCAAGCTGCCCGAGACCTCCAGCAACACCACATGCCCCACGCGCGCCACACGGGGCGTAAAGCGCAGCGCCCACCAGCCCAGCGCACGCACCGGGTCGCTCAGCGGAGCCGCCGCGTCGGTGGGAGCGGCTTCAAGCAGCAACGCGATCCATTGCATGGTCGGGCCTGTGTACAGGCAAATCCAGCGCGTGGTCCAGCGGCGGGCCGCGGCGTTTGAGCAGTTCAACGCGCAACACTTGCGCAGCCCCACCCCACGTCGCCTGCAGCGGGGCATCGGTGGTCAAGTTCATCACAGCAAGCCCGGCGCTGGCCGCAGGCTCGGTGTGCTGTGGGGCGCAGGCTGGCTCGGGCAGCAACAGCAGGCGCAGCAGCGCGGGGCAAGCGCTGTACCGAGCACTGGCCGGGCGCAGCGCAAACAACAGTTTGGCGTGGGTGTAAGCCCCTAGGTGCAAGCGGCGCAGCGCGGCGGTTTGCACCTGGCCCAGCCAGACCAGCACAGCGGCCACGTCTGTGCAGCGCAGCGCCTGCTCTGCCGCCCACAACCGCTCGGCCGATGTCTGCGCCTGCACCCACAACAAGCGCGTCACGTCCAGCCCACGCGCGGCCAGACCCGGGCCAAACGGGGTGTAGGGCGCACCGATCAGCGCCACCCAGGCCGGGTGGGGACTGGCTGCAACGGGCGTATCCCCTGACGCCGCACCCTTCTGGGCGGCTGCCAGCGCGGGCAGCAGCAACTGCCATTCGTGGTGGCAACCGGGTTCTTGCAGGATGTCGCACAGGCCGCCCAGCGGCCAGCCCGCGCCGGGCAGTTGCGCGTCCAGCAGCGCATGGCCGCTGGCGACCACGCTGCACACCGCCTGGCGGGCCAGGCTGTCAGCACGCCAGAGCGCGTTTCCAGCCTGCGCCAGCTTGGCCAGCACACCCTGGGGGTCAAGCCCGCACGGCGCAGCCGCGCCCATGGGCGTCACACCCTCCTTCACATCCACTGCCCGCAAAACCATGGCTTTTTGCACCCGCTTAATCCACCCAATCACAAAATACTGTGTTTATAACCAGTTTGTTACCGATTCTGACAGAGTCCGGGCGACTGCGCCAGGGCATTTCGGATCAGTGCGCTGGCGATAACAGCACCAAGCCATGTGGGTTAGGAGTGCGCCCAGGGCGGGAGCGGGCAGCGTCCACGCGCGGCGCAGCGACTGCGCCAGACATCAGCCCGGCACCGTCACGCCTCAGTATCATCGCCCCATGCCTGCCAACCCCGCCCTGATCGACCTGCTCCGCCGCTGGTCAGCGACGCTGTGGCGCGCATGGCGCAGTTGGAGTTTCATGCTGCACTTTGGCGCACTAATGCTGGTGCTGCTGCTCTCACCCGCCACCCACACCCGGGCCTACCGCGCCGCCACAGCGCAACGCATGGTCGCCAGCACATGGCAGGTGTTGCCATGGTTTACCGCCTTGTCGAGCCTGCTCAGTCTGGTGCTGATTCGCATTGTGGTGGTCACCGCGCTGAGCTACGGGCTGTCGCAATACGCTTTACAAATGGTGGTGCGCGTGCTGGTGCTGGAGCTGATCCCGCTGTCGGCAGCACTGTTTGTCACACTGCGCGCTGGGCTGGCTTTCAACGCCGGGGCCATGCCCGATGCCGGCCAGCGCCGTGTGCGGCACATCCGTGATCTGGACCTGGCACAACTGCGTCAAGATCTGGTGCCACGCGTGCTGGCCAACGGGTTTTCCGTGTTGGCGTTGGCTATGCTCAGCAGCGTTATCACGCTGGTGTTGGCGTACCTGGCGGTGTATGGCCTGTCGCCCTGGGGGCTGCCCGGATTTACCCGCACCGTGGGGCAGGTGTTTGACCTGACAATGAGCCTGGCTTTCCTGCTCAAAGTGCTTCTCTTTAGCCTGGCGGTGGCGGTGGTGCCGATGGCCGCCACGCTGGACGCCCACTGGCGCGCCAGCAGCGACACCATCCAGCCCGGTGCGGTACGGCTGTTGGTGGTGTTGCTGATCATCGAGGCCGCGCTGTTGGCGGTCAATTACATCTGAACTGTTCTTTGTTTGATGCATGATTCACCCATGAACCCTTCTGACGCCGATCCAACACCGCCCATTGCCCACCTGGAGCGCAAGGCGCGGCTGCTGCTGTGGCTGGTGGCCGCCGTTATCGCCGGCTTTGTGCTGTACGTGATGGTGGCGCGCGGCGTGTTTGAGCGCACCCAGCAGTTGGTGCTGGTGTCGGACGACTCTGAGGGCGTGATCGTGGGCATGGACCTGACGTTTTCGGGCTTTCCGATTGGGCGCGTGCGCCGCATCGAGCTGGCCGACGATGGCAAGGCGCGCATGGTGATCGACGTGCCGCTCAAAGACGCGCGCTGGCTGCGCAGCAGCAGCATCTTTACGCTGGAGCGTGGCATGGTGGGCGACACGCGCATCCGCGCCTACAGCGGCATCCTGACCGACCCCCCGCTGCCCGCCGGGTCAGAGCGCACGCTGCTGCGCGGTGACACCGCCGCCGAGATTCCGCGCTTGGTCGCCAGTGCGCGCGCCCTGTTGGAACATCTGGACAACATGACCGCACCAGAGGCCAGCCTGGCCACCAGCCTGGCGCACCTGAACACGCTGTCTGAGCGGCTGACCGGGCGCTACGGCATGCTTACCGGCGTGCTGGGCAGCGAAGACAACGCCAAAAAGATCATCACCACGCTGGAGCGCACCAACGCGCTGCTGGCCAAGGCCGACCAGCGCGTGTTTGGCCCGCAAGGCGTGCTGGACAGCACTCAGGGTGCCATCGACAGTGCCAAAACCACGCTCGACAGCTCCAACGAGGCGGTCAAGCAACTCAGCACCGTGTTGCAGGAATCGCGCCAGACCTTGACCCGCTTGGACGCGGTGTTGGCGCAGGCGCAGGCGGTAGGCTCCAACGTGCGCGTAGCCACCACCGACCTGAACCTGCTGCGTGCCGAAGTAGAAGCGAGTTTGCGCAAGGTGGGCCAGCTCACCAACGAGATCAACCGCAAATGGCCCTTTACACGCGACACCGAGATCAAACTGCCATGAGAGCCTTTTTACATGCCCCTACCCCTGGTGCGTCTTCCTCTGTAGAGCAGACCCGTGCCAGGCGTTCCAGCCGGCTGCGCTGGCGTGCCGTCGCAGCACGGCTGGCCTTGGTACCTGTCGTGTTGTGGCTAAGCGCCTGCGCCAGCGCACCGCCGCCGCCCGACTGGCAGGCCAATGCGTTTGCCTCGCTGAACCAGTTTACCCAGGCTTATCTGGAGGGCAACCTGCGCGTGGCCGACGCCGAATTTGCCCGCGCCCGCGCCGAGGTGGCCCGCACCGGGCGTACCGACCTGCTGGCGCGGCTGGAATTGGTGCGCTGCGCGGTGCAGGTGGCCGCGCTGGTGTGGACGCCCTGCACCGGCTACCAGGCGCTGGCGCAAGATGCAGCGCCGCAAGAACGCGCGTATGCCCAGTTTTTACGCGGTCGCTGGCAAGGCATCGACGCGCAACTGCTGCCGGTGCAGTACCAGGCGCTGGTCACGCAGGTGCAACATGAGGCCACCACGCCCGGCAGTGCGCCACCAGCGGCCGGGCGGCTGGGCGCCATCAGCGACCCGCTGGCGCGCCTGATTGCCGCCGGAGCGCTGCTGCAATCAGAGCAGCTTGGCCCCGAAGATACGGGGCGGGCGATCGATTCGGCTTCTGGTCAGGGGTGGCGCAGGCCGCTGCTGGCTTGGCTGGGCGTGGCCCTGAAACAGGCGCAGTTTGGCTTTGATACGGCGGGCGCCCAGCGCATTCGCCGCCGCATGGACGCTATCCTTACCCCCTGACCCAGACCAGCCAGACCAGCAGCACCAGCAATACCAAAGTAGCGATCAGATAAGGCAGCCTGGACGGCTTGTCCGCGTACGGATCGGTCAGCGCTCGCTCGGCGCCTTCTGGCAGCCTGGCCAGCTGCGTGAGCGACGTACCAAACGGAATGTTGATGCGCGCGCGCGCATTCACCGCCCAGCCGTTGGCGTCCAGAATTGGCCCCAGATTGCGGCTGCGCAGCTTGAACCAGGCCAGCAGCACCGCCGGCCCCGAGATCAACAGCATCAGCCCCGCAATGGCCAGCGGAATCTGCCACCACTTGAGGCCAAACAGCCCGCCGATCAGCGACGCCGCCATGGTGCCCAAGGCACCCAGCGCCAGCCCGATGGCGGCAAAAATACCGGCAAACTTGCCCACGTCAAACGGTGGGGGTGCTTCAGGCTTGCCAGCTACGCCTTTGGTTACAGCAGACACTGCAGCACCACTGAGCTTGTCGTCGGACGCCTTGGCCTTGGCGGCGGCCATTTTTTGCAACTGTGCGCCAACCATCTTGGCAGCCTGTTTGTAAGGTGACCAGAACGTCTGGCGCAGGCTGATCGGGTGTTCCACAATTTTGCTGATGGTGGCGTCCCAGTCCCGCCCCTGGCGGTCGTAAAACACGCCATTGCGCCCCACCATCAACTGATCCGAATCGCCTGCGGTAAAAGCCGCCGCGATGCTGAGCTTTTCCGCACCGCGTACGCAGTCGCAATACACCAGACACACGCGTGACAACCCGGCCAGCGCCGCGTGTTTGGCTGCATCGTTTACTGCCACGCACAGGTCACAAGAGCGCCCGTCCAGGTACAAGGTGCCGATCTGGAAAGTGGCCTTGCCACGGCGCGTATAAAAGTCGCGAAACGACACAAAGTTGTTCGCCAGCGGATGCAGGTCGCGCACGTAGCGTGCCAGACGCTCCAGGTCGCGCACGCCGTCGCCCTCTGCCGCCGGGTCGGGCTTGCTCGCCAGCCAAGTGGAGTAGGGTGCCAGCTTGTCTTTGATGGCCTGCCAATCCGCCGCATTCAGTTCCTGGCGCTCGCCCAGCAGCGACGTCACGACGTTGGTGTGCAGTACCGCCATGCGCGCCGCCCAGGCCGGGTTCAGACCGCCGCCCAGCGGCAGCGCGCCAGCGGGGGTGACATGCGCCAGCGGCAAGTCGCTGATGGCCGACGCACCGGCTTGCAGCGCAGCAGGTGCCAGCGCCTTGAGCGCGTCTTCAGAGGCGTTGAGCACCCCGCCAGCTCGCTCATCAAACGCGGCCAGGTCACAGCGGGTAAAAAAGTCCACCACCTTGGCGTCGAGCTCGGCCACCAGCGCGTGCGCCGCAGCGGTGGCGTCGCCCAGCGGCAAGGCGTCCTTGCCGACGGCTTCCCACGCGGCCAGCGCGCGTGCGGCGTGGCTGGCCTGCGCAGCACTGGCCTCGGCCACGCTCAGCACGTCGGCCTCGCCCTTGCCCAACTCGGTGGCCAGCGCCTGCGCCGCAGCCTTGATGAGTTTGCCAGCGTCATCATCGTCACGGATGGCGCCCACCGCCACGCCATCCTGCCCCTGCACCAGCAGGTCAGCGTCGCGCAGGCGCGCACCGGCCCACCGGATGGCAGCAATCAGCTCGGGCGGGCGCACGTGGCCGTCGCCGTCGGTGTCGATGAACTGCAGCGTGCGCGCGTCAAATTCGATGCCTTGCACCGGGCAAGACAGCGCCACCCACAGCTTCTGGTCGAGTTCACCCAGCGCTAGCAGATCAGCCGCGCGCTCCAGTTGCACCTGGTCAAAGCCACCGGCCCTGAAAAACCGCCATTGATATGTTGCGCTTGCCATCTGGGTACCTCACTGTTTGGTTGCGTTGACGGGCAATGATAAAGGGTAGATGAGACGCGCTGTCGGCTTCGGGCGCTGGTAGTGTATCCAAGGGGAGTCAGTATTGGGAAGGAAACGGCATCGTCTACTCACGGCGCAGCGACGGGGTCAGGCGCCCGGCCGTGCGTCGGTGTTTTCCAACTCTCTGCACGTCCAAAAACGCCTCAGGCATGGCGGCCAATGTCGGGCCAGCGCTGGTGCAGCCACAGCCAGGCCAGCAAGCCCACCAGCATCATTGCCAGCGACGCGCCCGCCAACCCCAGCGTGGAATGCATCACCAGCGGCGCAATCACACCTGCCACCACGCCGTTGGCGCTTGACGCGACAAACGCCTGCAAGCTGGAAGCCATGCCGCGCCGCTCTGGGTGCAGGTCCAGCACCAGTAGCGTGACCACCGGCACCATCAACGCCCAACCAAAGGCAAAAATCATCACCGGAAACAGTGCCCAACTCACATGCGCATGGAACAGCGCATTGGCCAACAGGTTCAGCAGTGCAATGGCCAGCATGATGGAAAAACCATACTTGATCTGCTGTTTGGGTGCCAGTCGTCCGGCCATGCGCCCACTCACCCAGGCGCCGCCCATGATGCCGCTGATGGTGAGCACAAAGAACCAGAAAAACTGCGTCGGTGCCAGCGCCAGATGCTGCCCCAGAAAGGCCGGTGCCGACAACACGTACAGAAACATGCCGTTGAACGGAATGCCGCTGGCCAGCGCCAGCAGCAAAAACCGCGGGTCCAGTCCGAGTTGCCAGTAGCCTTGCATCAGGTTGCGCACGTTCAGCGGTTGGCGTTGTGACAGGTGCAGAGTTTCGGGCAGCAGCCGGTAGTTGGCCGCCCACAGCACGCCACCCACCAGCGTCAAAAACCAGAACACGCTGTGCCAACCCAGGCTGGCAAAGAGTGCGCCGCCGATCATGGGTGCCACGGCGGGTGCCACGCCAAAGTAGATGGTGATCTGGCTCATCACCTTTTGCGCCTGCGCGGGCGGGAACATGTCGCGCACCACGGCGCGCGACACCACAATGCCCGCACCCGTGGTGAGCCCCTGCACCGCCCTGAAAAACACCAGTTGCCCGATGCTTTGCGACAAGGCGCAGCCCATCGACGCCAAGGCAAACGCCGCCAACCCCCACAACACCACGGGCCGACGCCCCACACTGTCAGAGATGGCGCCATGAAACAGACTCATGAAGGCAAAGCCGAACAGGTACGCCGACAGCGTTTGCTGCATTTGTACCGGCGTGGCCTCCAGCGACTGCGCAATACCGGCAAACGCCGGGATGTAGGTGTCGATGGAAAATGGCCCCAGCATGGCCAGTACCGCCAGCAAGACAGCCAGCGCCCAGCGCGGTCCGCGCCAGAGTTGCTGTGCGTCAGGATTCAAGGCAAAACCAGTAACTGTTAGCGAGTGATGGCGGGCACAGCTTAGTGTGACACACCCACCAGCGTCACTACCACAATGGCCACACCCAGCACCAGATTGATTGCCACCCAGTTGCGAATCTGCCCCAGCGCCAGTGCGCCGTCAGACCAGTCAGATGCGCTCACCGCCTGGCCCAGGCGCCGGTACAGCACCCAGCGGATGTAGGCAAAAATCAGCACCATCACGCCGCCCAGTGTAGACATGATCATCCACTCCAGTGGCATCGCAAAATGACCGCCGGCCTGCACCACCTGCCGGGCTACCTGGCCAATCAGCCAGGTGCCTGAACCCAGTGACAGGATGGCTACCAGCAGCACTGCATTGAAAAACCGCCCCAGCACGGCATGCATCAGGCGCACCCGCAGCGCGGGTTCAAGCTGTGCCACGGCCGGGCGCAAAAAGAAATGGGAAAACACCATGCCGCCAATCCAGACCACGGCGGCCAGCAGGTGAAGGGTTTTCAGCAAAGGGTAAAGCATGGATGTCCAGCGAAAAATTGGAAAGGTGGGAGTGTGCCTGAAGTTGCCGATGGCTGTCGTCACCAAGTTGACGCAAAAATTTCAGGGAATTTGCCGGGACAGGACTTGAATCCTGTCCAAACACCCTTATCATTAGCACTCGAAGGCCGTGAGTGCTAGTAGATTGACGTCTGGTGGCACACAAGCTTCAAAGAAACCTCTTCGCCAGCCTGTTGCTTGGCGTTTTTGTTTTAACCCTTGTTTCAAAACTTATAGGAGTCCGTATGAAACTTCGTCCCCTGCACGACCGCGTGATTGTCAAACGCGTTGAAAACGAAACCAAAACCGCTTCGGGCATCGTCATCCCTGACAGCGCTGCTGAAAAACCCGACCAAGGCGAAGTGCTGGCCGTTGGCCCCGGCAAGAAAAACGACAAGGGTGAGCTCGGCGCCATGAGCGTCAAGGTGGGCGACCGCGTTTTGTTTGGCAAGTACAGCGGCCAGACCGTCAAGGTTGATGGCGACGAGCTCCTCGTGATGAAAGAGGATGATTTGTTTGCCGTGGTTGAAACCAAATAATTTTGCGGGACTGATCGACAGACTTGCGAAGCAAACTGTCGCTCTGTCCTCAACTCATTAAAAAATATCACTTTTATAGCTGCTTGCGCTTATCTCATAAGGGCTAGCAGCCAATTTCACTTAAATATTCTGGAGTCATAACATGGCAGCAAAAGACGTAGTATTTGGCGGCGAAGCCCGCGCACGCATGGTTGAAGGCGTGAACATTCTGGCCAACGCGGTCAAGGTCACCCTGGGCCCCAAAGGTCGCAACGTGGTGCTGGAACGCAGCTTTGGCGCCCCCACCGTCACCAAAGACGGCGTGTCGGTCGCCAAAGAGATCGAACTCAAGGACAAGTTGCAAAACATGGGCGCACAAATGGTCAAGGAAGTCGCTTCCAAGACCTCTGACAACGCTGGCGACGGCACCACCACCGCCACCGTGCTGGCCCAAGCCATCGTGCACGAAGGCATGAAGTATGTCACCGCCGGCATGAACCCGATGGACATCAAGCGCGGCATTGACAAGGCCGTCGAAGCCCTCATCGCCGAGCTGAAAAAAGCCTCCAAGCCGACCACCACCTCGAAAGAGATCGCGCAAGTGGGTTCCATTTCTGCCAACTCGGACGCCAGCATCGGCGAGATCATCGCCAATGCCATGGACAAAGTGGGCAAAGAAGGCGTGATCACCGTGGAAGACGGCAAGAGCCTGCAAAACGAACTCGACGTGGTCGAAGGCATGCAGTTTGACCGCGGCTACCTGTCGCCCTACTTCATCAACAACCCCGAAAAGCAAGCCGCCTTGCTGGACAACCCGTTTGTGCTGCTGTACGACAAGAAAATCAGCAACATCCGTGACCTGCTGCCCACGCTGGAAGCCGTGGCCAAGGCCGGTCGCCCACTGTTGATCGTTGCCGAAGACGTGGAAGGCGAAGCGCTGGCCACCTTGGTCGTGAACACCATTCGCGGCATCCTGAAGGTTGTGGCGGTCAAGGCTCCTGGCTTTGGCGACCGTCGCAAGGCCATGCTGGAAGACATCGCCATCCTGACTGGTGGTAAGGTGATTGCCGAAGAAGTTGGCCTGACGCTGGAAAAAGTGCAACTGACGGACCTGGGTTCGGCCAAGCGCATCGAAGTGGGCAAAGAAAACACCATCATCATCGACGGTGCTGGCCCGGCCGCTGACATCGAAGCCCGCGTGAAACAAGTGCGCGTGCAAATCGAAGAAGCTACCAGCGACTACGACCGCGAAAAACTGCAAGAGCGCGTGGCCAAGCTGGCTGGCGGTGTGGCCGTGATCAAGGTGGGCGCTGCCACCGAAGTCGAAATGAAAGAAAAGAAAGCCCGTGTCGAAGACGCGCTGCACGCCACCCGCGCTGCGGTGGAAGAAGGCATTGTGGCTGGCGGCGGCGTGGCACTGTTGCGCGCCAAGCAAGCTGTGGGCGACATCAAGGGTGCCAACGCTGACCAAGACGCTGGCATCAAGCTGGTGATGAAGGCCATCGAAGCCCCGTTGCGCGAAATCGTTTACAACGCCGGCGGCGAAGCCTCGGTGGTGGTGAACGCGGTCATGGCTGGCAAGGGCAACTACGGCTTCAACGCCGCCAACGACACCTATGGCGACATGATCGACATGGGCATCTTGGACCCCACCAAAGTGACCCGCACCGCACTGCAAAACGCAGCGTCTGTGGCCTCTTTGATGTTGACCACTGAATGCATGGTGTCCGAGTCTCCCAAGGCAGAGTCTGCTGGTGGCATGGGTGGCGGCGACATGGGTGGCATGGGCGGAATGGGTGGCATGGGCGGTATGGGCATGTAATTGCCCGCTAGAGTCTGAAAGCTTCAGCACTCAGGCCGACGCCCTACAGCCCCGTCAGGTATCCAGCCTGACGGGGTTTTTTTCTTGGTGCGCCCGGCAGGGCGCATTTGCCTGGAGGTGAAAGTCCTCTGCTCGCCCAGCAAGGGGAAGAGTTGGACGATCTAACCTTAATCGTTAGTTGACGGCAAGGTTTTCGCGGGTGACTGCGAACCTGAAGGAAGCCCGATGGCAAAGCGCTGGCCCGACTTCAGGCGAGCGGATACGAGGCGTTGCAATGGGATGTGATGGCCGAATGAGGCGCAGACGTCGAAATGCCTGATTCGACGCTATTCGGAAAAGATTGCGCATTAAAAATGGTTTGGTTTTAGGTGAGCACGACCGATGGATGCCGTTCAACCACCGATACCCACCGCTTGTCGGCTGTTGCCTGACTTCGGCCGCGCACGGCACTATTCTGATCGTGCGGATTGAAGTCTTGCAATGGCGTTAAGTTGTTGGGGCGGCGTCTGCCATACGGGAACATTCAGGAGCATTCAACATGCGAAAAGTTGGTGAAAGTGGCTTTACCTTGATCGAGTTGCTGGTGACGCTGGCAATTGTGGTTGTCTTGGTGGCACTGGCCGCGCCCAGCTTTCAGCAATTGCTGGCCTCTACAAGCATGACCTCGCAGGCCAATGAGTTTCTCGCGGCGTTGAACTACACACGCTCTGAGGCGGTCAAGCGCAATACGCAGGTTGCCATGTGCAAAAGCAGTACTGGCACGGCTTGTGTGACCGCCGGTGGCTGGCAGCAAGGCTGGATTATTTTTATGGACCCAACCAACAGTGGTTCGTTGCAAGTTGTCGATAACGCCACCGATATTTTGCGGGTACACGCGGCTCTGAGCGGTGGCAGCACGCTGGTGGGACAAATCGGCGTAGCTGATTATGTTGCTTACCTCCCCAATGGTCAGTCGTCGCAATCCGGGCGCTGGGATCTGTGTAGCGTGGCGGCTGTGGTGGCCGGTCGGGACGTCACCTTGAGCGCTGGCTCCGGTCGCGCCAGTGTTGCCAAAGACGGCCCACCTGCGGCACATTGCAATGGCGAATGACTAAGGAGTATTGAATGATGCGTCAACAAGCAGGTACGTCTTTGATAGAAATTCTGGTCACTATTTTGATTGTCAGCTTTGGCCTGCTCGGCGTTGCTGGTGTGGTGGGCAACGGGTTGAAAAATAACCACAGCTCGTATGGGCGCACGCAAGCCAGCATTCTGGCGGCGGACATCATCGACCGCATGCGTGCCAACCGCCGTGAAGCTGAGAGTATTGGCGCACCCTATGACATTGTGCTGGTTGATCCCTCGCCCACCGGTACCAGCATTGCCGAGCAAGACCTGAATGCCTGGCGCACGACACTGGCATCGACCTTACCTTTAGGCACTGGTGCGATTAGTATGAACGCTGCCACAAAAAAAGTGACGGTGACGGTGCAATGGGATGATTCCCGTGGTACCGGTGGCCACAGTATCCAGACCTTTGTGATGGAGACGCGGCTATGAAAATCAGCTTGACAGTCAAAGGCTTGTCTTCTCAGGCAGGGTTGAGTCTGGTGGAGTTGATGGTCAGCGTGGCGATTGCCCTGGTACTGATGATCGCCCTGATGCAGTTGTTGCTGGGTACCATGCAAACTGAACGCGTCACGTCGGACGTGTCACGTATGCAGGAGAATGGCAGAAACGCCCTGGAACTGATAGCGCGGGCAGTGCGTCAGGCGGGTGCGCGTAGCAACGCCGATGTGGCGTTTTCTGGCACGCCAGTCACCGGTGTCGATGGTGCCGGTACTGCGGCCGACAGCATGACCGTGCAATACGAAGCGCAAGACGGCGGTGAAACGGATTGCACGGGTGCTGTCGTGGCAGCCGGATCGTTGATGACGTACGCGTTTGCGGTGAACACGACCGTCGATCCACCCACGCTAACGTGCAATGGCATGACGATGGTTGACAACATTGAAAACCTACAGATTACATATGGCATTGATGCCGACAAAAATGGTGCTATCGAAAGTTATGTTGATGCACCAACGGCAACCCAGTTTGCACAGGCAGCAGCGCTGCGGGTTGCGCTCACAGTGCGTGGACCCTCCGCTAACATAGCGGTACCAGCCAGTGCCGCCAGTGCGGCGGACAGTTTTTTGCGCCAGGTTTTTAACGCTACCTTCACCGTCAGAAATCAGGCGGGGTAATGCATATGAAAACCACCCCCACCTTGATTCGGCAGCAACGCCAAGCTGGTGCTGTGCTGATTACCGGTCTGATCTTCATGACCTTGGTGATGCTGATCGCCTTGTCGGTGATGCGTAGCGCTACGCTGGAAGAACGCATGGCAGCCAACTCCCGCAATCGACAGTTGGCGCTGGAAGCCGCTGAGGCCGTGGTGCGAGACGCTGAATTGAGCCTGTTCGCGGCGGCACCTTTCAACCCCTTTGATCTTGAGGCGTTTGTCGCGTCTTGCACCGGTGGCTATTGCGCTGCGCCAGCGGCTGGCGACACGCCACGGTGGCAAAGTGCTTCGACCTGGTCGAATACGGCCAATACAAGGACATTTGCCAATGCCACTTCAAATTTGACTGCCTCACTGGTGGCCAGCCAACCCAGCTACATCGTTGAGTTGATTGGTCAAGAAGGTGGCCAAACACAACATATTTGTCCCAAGTTGTTGTTTCGTATCACTGCGCGGGGTGTTGGCGTGGATGGTTCAGAGGTATTTGTTGAAGACATTTACCGGCACCGTCCGGCAACTTTCTCTGACGGAAGTTGCGGTTAAGGATGCGAGTGAAACCAAAGGAGCATGATCATGTCTAGACTGAAGCTGCACAAGCTCACCAGAGTGTCGCTGTTGCCGCTGCTGGCCGGTGGTGTGGTGCTGGCGGCAACGCTGTTCAACCCGGATTGGATTAGTTCCACGACCAACGCAACACAGCCCGTTGGCTATGTGGGCGCACCCAGTGCGTCGGGGTATTTGCTCACCTCGGCGGCACAAGCGATCTACGCCATCGATTACAGCGCAACCGACTGGAGCGGCGACTTGCATTCGCGCACGATGGATTCGAATGGAACGCTGCAATTGTCTGATAACTGGGGCAACGGCGCTGCTTACCAGATTGACCAGCAAGATTACAACACCGGTAGGATGATTGTCACCTACAACAGCTCCGGTGTGCCGTTTCGCTGGGCTAACTTGTCTGCCACGCAAAAAACGGCACTCGACTCGGCAACCGCCAGCGCTGCCGCCACCTCGCCAGTGTTGGACTATATCCGGGGTCAACGCAGCAATGAATTGCCCAACGGTGCCAACTACCGCGCCAGAAGCGATGTGCTGGGCGATATCATTCATTCAACCCCCCTGTACTGGAACGACGGTACCAACCAAACCGTGTTTGTGGGTGCCAATGATGGCATGTTGCACGCCATCAATGCGGGTGCCTTGCCCGATGGTGGCAAGGAAAGGTTTGCCTTTATTCCTGCGCAGTTGATCGCCAAGTTGCCATTGCTCAAGGCCACGCCTTACACCCACCGCTACTTTGTCGATGGGCAACTTGCAGCACGGCGTTACCCGGCCTATACCGAGTCGGGTGGAGCAACACAGGCTGCGCGCAGCATTCTGGTTGCTGGCTTGGGTGGCGGTGGCAAGGGCCTGTTTGGGTTGGATATCGGTGCCGTGCCCACATCCGAGAGTGACGCCGCCAGCAAGGTGCTTTGGGAAATCAGCAGTGCCACATCGGGTTTTGCCAACCTGGGCCATACTTACGGTACGCCTATTCTGACCAAACTGCCCAACGGTGACGCGGCGTTGATTTTGGGCAATGGCTATAACAACAGTGGTAACGGGCATTCCACTTTATTCATTATCAATCCGCATACCGGCGCCAAAATTGACGAAATTGATGCTGGCACGGGCAGTGTGTCGGCACCCAATGGTTTGTCGTCACCAACCATGGTTGACGCTGATCTGGATGGTCGCAGCGATTACGTTTACGCTGGTGATATTGACGGTAATTTGTGGAAGTTTGACCTTGCTGCCTCGCCGCGCACGGCGGTCAAGCTGTTCCCTACAACGACAGCGCTGCAAACGACGCCGGCCCAGGCCATTACCATGGCGCCTGGTTTCAGGGCGCACCCCTTGGGTGGGCGCATGGTCACGTTTGTGACGGGCAAAATCTTTGACAACACCGATGCCAGCGACGCAGCAACGCATTACGCCTACGGCATCTGGGATCGACCGGCCGCCTATGCTGCCAATGACACGTTGCTAACGCAAAACTTGACTGAAGTAAATTACAGTGGCGTCAGTCCGGCCATTCGGGTACGCACCGCCAGCAACAATGTGCCAGACTGGACCACCGGTGCCGGGCATCACATGGGCTGGAAAACTGCTTTGCCTGTGGGGGGTGAGCGGGTGGTCGGGGATGGTGCTTTCGTAACAGGTGTGGTTTTCCTGTTTTTGTCCACCAACCCGGCCGTCAACACCTCGGAAACGCCGCCTGGGGAAAACTGGTGGATGCAGCTCAATGCCCTGACCGGAGGTGACAACGGCCTGGTGCGGTTTGACCTGAATGCAGATTCACATTTCACCGCTGCCGATCAGGTCAGCGGGGTCAGCCCTGTCGGGCGCAACATGGGTGGCGGTGTGCGCTCGCAGTTGACCGCCTTTACTACCGCCGGGTTCGACATTTACCAGGCCAACTACGACAACAATGGTGATCCGCCGAGTACCTCTACCACGGCCACGCAGGGTGTCGCCGGAGGCCACTTTGATGAAGACATTTATTACGGATCGGGTGGCACGGCCAGCGCAACCGAGGCCGCCGGGAGCGTGAAATTTACCTATGCCAGCAGCAGCACTGCAAAAACTGTCTCATTGCTGACCATCACGGCCAACGGCGAAACCGTTTATTCGGGTGCCCCGGGCAGCAAAAAACCAAGAGACCTGGACGATTTTCTGAATGGCAAATCGTCCACGAATTACACCCTGGTCAAAAATTACGGCGGCAACAATGCAACCGTCGGCATTGTGGCCAAGTCCGCGGGTAGCGCGTTGAATGGGCCGGTGACGGTTTCCCTCACGACCACTGGCAGCAGCCCGGGCTTTAGCAAATCGGATTTGACCGGCGGCACCGATGCCACGGCGGGGGGCGGCGATACCTGTGTCGGCAGTGCCTGCCAATCCAAGCAACACTTTCACCAGTATGACGACAAGTTTGATGTGACCGGAGTCAATATGCTCAACCCGAGCAGCGCCACGTTGGACCTCAAAGGCGGCGTTCCGTCACTGACGCAAAACTTCAAGGTGATCGTCTCCAACCAGTACCTCAACCCGGCGGTCAAGTTGCACATTGGCGACCCGAGTTATGTTTACAACCTGGACGCTGGGTATATTGCACTCAAGACTTATCTGACCACTGGCATCCCGTCTCTGGCAACCCTGCAAACCTATAGGCGTGATCCGGCCACCGCTTGGCCCGGCTCCGCCAGCACCGACGCTGCCAAATTGGCCCAGCCCAAATACATCGGCAGTCTGGCCATCAATATGCCGATCGATGCCCTAACCGCCAAAGACTGGTGGGGCAATGGTGATGTTCGGGTCGGCTTGCACCCGTCGCAAACTGGTTGTGTCAAGAAGGCCGCCGGTGACTATGACGGGAACATGTACCAACCGGTGGTTCCGCCAGCGAATGGCGTTGACGGGCCGGGTGTCAATGGTTACTCCAGCAGTACGACACCGGCAACAGCCACAGGGGTCAGACACAATGGGGCGCTGACGATTCAGATCATCAGTGACTTGACACCAGATTCAGCATTGGAACTGAGTGTGCCAGGCCGGCCTGAATATGGCGTGCGGGTCAAGTCTGCACTGTATGGCACGTATGTTTTGGCCGAGTACACCACGTTCTGGCACCACCCCAACGGCAAGTGCTATAGCGCTTCTGGCTGGACCAAGAACCCAGGTGCCGACAATGGCAGCAGTACTTTGGACACCAAGGCGGTCGGGTCAACCGACCCGAAGATCGGCAGTTTGGGTACCGCAACACCCGGCACCACGACCACGACGGTGACCAACGCAGACGGCACCACCACCACTACCACGGTTGTGATTGTGCTCAATAGTGATGGCACTTACACCACGACCACCACCATTACAAATTCTGACGGCGGTAGCAGCAGCACGACGATGACCAACAATACAATCGAAATCGGTGGTTCGGTGGATTCAAGTGGCGCCATTGGCGGTGGCGTGACTACGCCTCTGGAAGCCTTGGGACGGGTTAACTGGAGAGAATTGCGCAGATGAAAACCAATCCTAACAATCAATCAGCGTCGGTGGGCCTGCCCGGGATCCAGGCTGGCACCGCGCGGCTGCGCGGTTTCACCCTGATCGAACTCATGATCACGGTGGCGATCATCGGAATTCTGGCGGCGGTGGCGTTGCCGTCTTACACCAGCTATGTGCAGCGCGCCAGTCGTGCCGACGTGAAATCGATTTTGCTGGAAAACGCTCAGTACATGGAGCGCTATTTCACCACCAACAACACCTATGTCGGAGCTACCTTGCAGAACGTACAAAGTCCAAAATCTGGATCGGCACGCTACAACCTTTCGTTTTCCGCTGGACCAGAAGCGAGCAGCTTTACCATTCAAGCCGTACCCACCAGTGCACAGGCCAGTGATTCATGTGGCACTTTGACGCTGTCCAATACCGGTCTCCAAACACCCTCGACGGCCGGTTGCTGGTAGTCCACCGCCAAGGCTTTGTGCGCATCCCCGCTGTTGTTCTGGCTTCCCTGCGGTTGCTGGCTGATTTTGGCGGCACGCTAGGTTAGCGTGCATGGTGTGATGGGCCATCGGACGCTGCTTTCGGAGCCATCATCATCAAGCCTGACTTGGTTATAATTCTCAGCTCTGCAAAGTTTGCAGGTTCGCACGTACGGGGCCGTTCCAGCGCCGTACGCAAGTTGTTTTTTTACAGGAAATTTCATGATTGCATCCAGCGTTAAAGCCGCTGTTGTCAAAGACAACGCCCGTTCTGCCGGTGACACCGGTAGCCCCGAAGTTCAAGTGGCTCTGCTCACGGCCCGTATCAACGAGCTCACGCCCCACTTCAAAACCCACGCCAAAGATCACCACGGTCGCCGTGGCCTGCTGCGCATGGTGAGCCGCCGCCGCAAGCTGCTCGACTACCTCAAAGACAAAGACGCCGACCGCTACGTTGCGCTGATCACCAAGCTTGGTCTGCGCAAGTAAGTGCTTGACAAGAATGACAAACGCCTGAGTTAGGTCACTAGCTCGGGCGTTTTTTACTTCGCATACGCCATCAACACAAGCGAAGCTGTGTCATTCCAAAGTGCTCGCCCGTGCGCGCGGGGAAACCTCTGGAATGGCATCGTGTTCTGTGTTGCGGCTTGCGGGCTCTGGCGGGGTAGCCTGCATCCCCCCATATTCACAGGAGATTGAAAAATGACGATGTTCAAAAAAGTAACCAAGACCTTCCAATGGGGTCAAAACACGGTGACCATGGAAACGGGCGAAATCGCCCGCCAGGCCAGCGGTGCGGTCAAGCTCGATATGGACGGCACGGTTGTGTTGGCCACGGTGGTTGCCAGAACCGAAGGCAAAGCCGGGCAAGACTTTTTTCCGCTGACGGTCGATTACCTTGAAAAGTCTTACGCCGCAGGCAAAATCCCCGGCAGCTTCTTCAAGCGTGAAGGTCGCCCCAGCGAGTTTGAGACGCTGACCAGTCGCCTGATCGATCGCCCGATCCGCCCGCTGTTTCCCGAAGGCTTCTTCAATGAAGTGCATGTGGTCGTGCACACCTTGTCGCTCAATCCTGAAGTGGATGCCGACATTGCCGCCATGATCGCCGTTAGCGCGGCTTTGTCGGTCAGTGGTGTGCCGTTCAGCGGCCCGATTGGTGCAGCGCGTGTGGGTTATATCAACGGCGAGTATGTGTTGAATCCGGGTCAGACGCAACGCAAATCGAGCCAGATGGACCTGGTGGTGGCGGGTACCGAAACGGCGGTGTTGATGGTCGAATCTGAAGCCGATCAGCTGTCTGAAGAAGTCATGCTGGGCGCGGTGATGTTTGGCCATGCGCAGGGTGCCATTGCCATCAATGCGATTCATGAGCTGGTGCGTGACGCTGGCAAACCGGTGTGGGACTGGAAAGCACCGGCCAAGGATGAACCCTTGATCGCCAAGGTGGAAGCATTGGCCAAAGACAAGCTGAGCGCTGCATACCAACTGCGCAACAAGCAAGCGCGCACGCAGGCCTGCCGCAGCGCTTACGCTGACGTGATGGCCGGCCTGAAGGCCGACGGCGTGGAGTTCGATTCGGTCAAGGTGGAAGGCTTGCTGTTTGACATCGAAGCGCGCCTGGTGCGCGGCCAGATCCTGGCCGGCGAGCCGCGTATTGACGGGCGCGACACGCGCACCGTGCGTCCGATTGAGATCCGCAACAGCGTGCTGCCACGCACGCACGGCTCGGCACTGTTCACCCGTGGTGAAACCCAGGCGCTGGTGGTCACCACCTTGGGTACCGAACGCGACGCACAGCGCATCGACGCCCTAAGCGGCGACTATGAAGACCGCTTTATGCTGCACTACAACATGCCCCCCTTTGCCACCGGCGAAACCGGTCGCGTGGGCACACCCAAGCGCCGTGAAATCGGCCACGGCCGCTTGGCCAAGCGCGCCCTCGTTGCCGTGTTGCCGAAAAAGGAAGATTTCCCTTACACCATGCGCGTGGTCTCCGAGGTGACCGAATCCAACGGTTCGTCGTCAATGGCCTCGGTGTGCGGTGGTTGTCTGAGCCTGATGGACGCGGGTGTGCCGTTGAAGGCGCACGTGGCCGGTATCGCCATGGGCCTGATCAAGGAAGACAATCGCTTTGCCGTGCTGACCGACATTCTGGGTGATGAAGACCATCTGGGCGACATGGACTTCAAGGTGGCCGGTTCGGCCAACGGCATCACCGCCTTGCAGATGGATATCAAGATTCAGGGTATCACCAAAGAGATCATGCAAGTGGCGCTGGCGCAGGCCAAAGAGGCGCGCATGCACATTCTGGGCAAGATGGTCGAAGCCATGGGGTCAGCCAAGGCCGAGGTATCGACCTTTGCCCCGCGTCTGTTCACCATGAAGATCAACCCCGAGAAGATTCGTGACGTGATCGGCAAGGGCGGTTCGGTGATCCGCGCGCTGACCGAAGAAACCGGCACGCAAATCAACATCGAAGAAGACGGCACCATCACCATTGCGTCGGCTGATCCGGCCAAGGCCGAAGAAGCCAAGCGCCGCATTGAGCAGATCACCGCTGAAGTTGAAATTGGCAAGGTGTACGAAGGTCCGGTTGTGAAGATTCTGGACTTTGGCGCGCTGATCAACCTGCTGCCGGGCAAGGATGGCCTGCTGCATATCAGCCAGATCGCGCACGAGCGTGTCGAGAAGGTGACCGATTACCTCAAGGAAGGTCAGATCGTCAAGGTCAAGGTTCTGGAAACCGACGAAAAAGGCCGCGTCAAGCTGTCCATGAAGGCGCTGCTGGATCGTCCGGTCCAAGAAAACCGCGATTGACCGTTTTTGCACCTGATTTGATAGTGCATCAGGAATGATTGACAAGGTCTAGAGCCATAAAAAGCATGCAAGCAGTTGAGATCACCCAATTTGGCGCTCCGGACGTTCTGCGCCTGGGGCAGCGGCCCATGCCGGTGCCAGTGGCGGGCGAGGTGCTGTTGCGTGTGAGCGCCAGCGGGGTGAACCGCCCGGACGTGTTGCAGCGCAAAGGTGCTTATCCGCCACCCATTGGCGCTTCGGACATTCCAGGGCTTGAAGTGGCGGGCGTGATCGAGCAGGGCGACGCAGCGCAGTTGGCCGCAGCGGGCTTGCAGTTGGGGCAGCGCGTGTGTGCGCTGGTATCTGGAGGTGGCTACGCGCAGTATTGCGTGGCGCCGCTGGCACAGTGTCTGCCGGTGCCCCAGGGCCTGACCGACGTGCAGGCGGCGAGTTTGCCTGAGACCTTTTTCACCGTGTGGAGCAACCTGGTGGACCGGGGCCGGCTGGTGGCGGGCGAAAGTGTGCTGATCCAAGGCGGCACCAGCGGCATTGGCGTCACAGCGATCCAGTTGGCGCGCGCGCTGGGTGCGCGAGTTTTTGCCACGGCTGGCAGTGATGAAAAATGTGCTGCCTGTGTGGCGTTGGGGGCAGCGGCCGCCATTAATTACAAGGCGCATGATTTTCAGGCTGAGGTGATGCGGCTCACCAATGAACTGGGTGTCAACCTGATTCTGGACATGGTCGCGGGTGCGTATGTTGCGCGCGAGGTGCAGTGCCTGCAAGAAGACGGGCGGCTGGTCATCATCGCTGTGCAAGGGGGTGTCAAGAGTGAGTTTGACGCTGGGCTGGTGCTGCGCAGGCGCTTGACCATTACCGGCTCGACATTGCGGCCCCGGCCCGTGGCGTTCAAGGCGGCGATCGCCCAGGCGCTGCGTCAGCACGTCTGGCCGCTCATTGAGTCCGGGCAGATTCAGCCGGTGATCCACAGCGTTTTTGCGGCTGTGGATGCGGCCGGTGCCCATGCGCTGATGGAATCCAATCAACACGTCGGAAAAATTGTTTTGACCTGGGGACAAGCATGAAGAAAAAACTCATTGCAGGCAACTGGAAGATGAACGGCAACCTGGCCGCCAATGAGCAGTTGCTCAAGGCGGTTCTGGCAGGCGTTGGCCAGCCCGCCTGCCGGGTGGCGGTGAGCGTTCCGTCGGCGTACCTGGCGCAGTGTCAATCGTTGCTGGCCGGTTCTGTTGTGGAACTGGCGGCACAAGATGTTTCAGCGTATGAATCTGGCGCTTACACCGGTGAAATTTCAGCGTTGATGCTGCGTGACTTTGGTGTGCGCTATGCCATCGTCGGGCACTCAGAGCGGCGCCAATACCACGGCGAAAGTGACGAGGCGGTGGCGCTCAAGGCGCAGCGTGCGCTGGGTTGTGGTATCACGCCGATCGTCTGCGTGGGTGAAACCCTGGTCGAGCGCGAGGCCGGTCAAACTGTCGAAGTGGTCAAGCGTCAGTTGGCGGCGGTGATTCGCGCCAATGGGCATTGTGTGAGCGAGATTGTGGTGGCCTATGAACCCGTGTGGGCCATTGGTACCGGTAAGACCGCCACACCGGAGCAGGCACAAGATGTGCACGCGGTGTTGCGTGCGCAGCTCAAAGCGGCGTCACCCAATGCGGATCGCATTGCGTTGCTGTACGGCGGCAGCATGAATGCAGCCAATGCTGCCTCGCTTTTGTCTCAGCCCGACATTGACGGTGGGCTCATTGGTGGCGCGGCGTTGAAGGCTGTAGATTTCTTGACCATTATTGCTGCTGCCTGATTGGGCGGGCGCAAATCGCTATTGAACTAGGAGTATTTAATGAACGTTGTGTTGACGATTTTGCTGGCGGTGCAGATGATTTCTGCGATTGCCATGGTAGGCCTGATTCTGGTACAGCACGGCAAGGGTGCCGATATGGGGGCGGCTTTTGGCAGCGGTGGGTCCGGCAGTCTGTTTGGCGCCAGCGGCAGCGCCAATTTTTTGTCGCGCACGACAGCGGTACTGGCGACGATCTTTTTCGTGAGCACCTTGGCGTTGGCTTATTTTGGGGCGGCACGTCCGGCTCCCGCGTCGGGCAGTGTGCTTGAAAACGCTGCGCTTGTGACGCCTGTACCGGCTGCCGTTGCGCCTGCGCCAGTGGTTTCTGGTGCAGCTCAAATCCCAGCCAAATAAATGACGTTTTGACGGGCTTGTTTCCGCAGGAAGTGTGGGGATTCAGGGTACACTTCGCCACGCTCTAAATGCTTCAGATGCGCGTTAGATGCGTCAAGTCGGAAGGGCACAAAATCCAGCCGTCGTGGTGAAATTGGTAGACACGCTATCTTGAGGTGGTAGTGGCGAAAGCTGTGCGAGTTCGAGTCTCGCCGACGGCACCAAGTAAGAATAAGTTTGACGTATGTCAATACGGTAAACTGACTATTGAATCAAACTCGCTAGATGAATCTTGAACAATACTTGCCAGTGATTCTCTTCGTCGTGATCGGCATGACGGTCGGTGTCATGCCGCAGATCATTGGTTACATCCTCGGTCCGAACCGTCCATACGGCGCCAAAAACTCTCCTTACGAATGTGGCTTTGAAGCCTTTGGCGACGCGCGCATGAAGTTCGACGTGCGCTATTACCTGATCGCCATTCTTTTCATCCTGTTCGACCTTGAAACTGCACTGTTGTTTCCGTGGGCGGTGACGCTGAAAGAACTTGGTTTGTATGGTTTTTTTGTTGGCCTTGAATTTGTGACCCTCCTCACGATTGGCTTTGTTTACATGTGGCTCAAGGGCGCCCTGGATTGGGAGTAAAACAATGATCGAAGGATTGCTCGACAAAGGCTTTGTCACGACAAGTTACGACTCAGTGGTGAACTGGGCCAAAACTGGGTCGGTGTGGCCAATGACATTTGGCTTGGCTTGCTGTGCGGTCGAAATGATGCACGCAGCGGCGGCGCGCTATGACATCAGCCGCTTTGGTGCCGAGGTGTTTCGGCCCAGTCCGCGCCAGTCAGATCTGATTATTGTGGCGGGGACGCTGACCAACAAGATGGCACCGGCGTTTCGCAAGGTTTATGACCAGATGGCCGAGCCGCGCTGGGTGATCAGCATGGGGTCGTGCGCTAATGGCGGCGGTTATTACCACTACAGTTATTCCGTGGTGCGCGGTTGTGACCGCATTGTGCCGGTCGATGTCTATGTGCCCGGTTGTCCGCCCACTGCTGAAGCGCTGGTGTATGGCATCCTCCAGTTGCAGAGCAAGATCCGTCGCACCCAAACTATTGCTCGCACCTGAGGAAATATGTTCATGACCGAATTTGCTGTTAATCCAGTTGTGCTCCAGGAACGGGTCGCTCGGGCGTTGGGCGATCTGCTGCAAAGCAGCGTGGTTCGCCTGGGTGAGCTGACCCTTGTGGTGAAGGCTGAGGACTACCACAAGGTAGTGCTTGTGTTGCGTGACCATCCCGAGTGCAAGTTTGAGCAGATGATCGACCTGTGTGGTGTGGATTATTCAACCTATAAAAACCAGCCTTGGGAAGGGATGCGTTTTTGCGTGGTACTGCATCTGTTGTCGGTCAGTCTGAACCAACGTGTGCGACTCAAGGTGTTTTTGCCGGATGACGAAGCACCCATGCTGCGCTCTGTGTGCGATGTCTGGAGCTCTGCCAACTGGTTTGAGCGTGAGGCGTTTGACCTGTTTGGCATTGTGTTTGAAGGCCACGAAGACCTGCGGCGCATTCTGACGGATTACGGTTTTATCGGGCATCCGTTTCGCAAGGATTTCCCCATGTCAGGTCATGTCGAGATGCGCTACGACGCAGAGCAAAGGCGCGTGGTCTATCAGCCTGTCACGATCGAGCCGCGGGAGATCACGCCGCGCATCATTCGTGAAGAAAACTACGGTGGCCTGCAACAAGCAAGGTAAGTCATGGCTGAGATCAAAAATTACACCCTGAACTTTGGACCCCAGCACCCGGCCGCGCACGGTGTGCTGCGTTTGGTGCTTGAACTCGACGGTGAAGTCATCCAACGCGCTGACCCGCATATCGGCTTGCTGCACCGCGCCACTGAAAAGCTGGCAGAAAGCAAGACGTATCTGCAGGCCCTGCCGTACATGGATCGTCTGGACTACATGTCGATGATGTGTAACGAGCAGGCGTATTGCCTGGCGGTGGAGCGCATGCTGGGTATTGAAGTACCCTTGCGCGCCCAATACATCCGCGTCATGTTTGCAGAAATCACGCGCTTGCTCAATCACCTGTTGTGGGTGGGGGCGCACGCGATCGACTGTGGCGCGATGACGGTCATGCTGTACGCGTTTCGCGAGCGCGAAGACCTGTTTGACATTTATGAAGCGGTCAGTGGTGCGCGTATGCACGCTGCGTACTTCCGGCCGGGGGGCGTTTACCGGGATATGCCCGATGCCATGCCGCGCCACAAACCCAACAAGATTCGCAGCGCCAAGTCCACTGAGGAACTCAACCGCAATCGTGGCGGTAGCGTGCTTGATTTCATTGATGACTTTACGCAGCGCTTCCCCACGCATCTGGACGAATACCACACTTTGTTGACCGAGAACCGTATCTGGAAGCAGCGCACGGTTGGCATTGGTGTCGTGACACCGGAACGCGCCCTGAACCTGGGCTTTACCGGCCCGATGTTGCGTGGCTCCGGCGTGGCCTGGGACTTGCGCAAGTCGCAACCTTATGAGGTTTATGACCGGCTCGACTTTGATATTCCGGTGGGCAAGACCGGCGACACCTACGACCGCTATCTGGTGCGTATGGAAGAAATGAAGCAGTCCAACCGCATCGTCAAACAGTGTGTGGACTGGTTGCGTGCCAACCCTGGTCCGGTCATTACCGACAACCACAAGATCGCGCCGCCCGATCGTGAATCCATGAAGACCAACATGGAAGAACTGATTCACCACTTCAAGCTATTTACCGAGGGTTTTCCGGTGCCAGAAGGTGAGACGTATGCGGCGATCGAGCACCCCAAGGGCGAGTTTGGTATCTACCTGATCAGCGATGGTGCCAACAAACCGTACCGCATGAAGATTCGTCCACCGGCTTTCGTTCACCTGTCGGCGCTCAATGAAATGGGCAAGGGCCACATGATTGCCGATGCGGTGGCAATCATTGGAACGATGGACATCGTGTTTGGGGAAGTTGACAGATGATTTCTGAAAAATCCAAGGCGGCTTTTGCGAAAGAGGTTGCCAAGTACCCGGCTGATCAGCGTCAGTCTGCCGTGATGGCATGCTTGCAGATCGTGCAGAAGGAACTGGGCTATGTCAGCCTCGAGAGCGAAAAATTTGTCGCGGAGTACCTTGGCATGGCACCGATGGCAGTGCACGAGGTGACCAGCTTCTACAACATGTACAACCAGCGTCCGGTGGGAAAGTACAAACTCAACGTGTGCACCAACCTGCCGTGCCAGTTGCGTGCGGGCGCACAAGCGATGGCCTACCTCAAGCAAAAATTGGGTATTGACAACAATCAGACCACTGCTGACGGACTGTTTACCTTGCAGGAGTCAGAGTGTTTGGGTGCTTGTGCAGATTCACCGGTGATGCTGGTCAACGACACAACGATGTGCAGTTTCATGAGTGACGAAAAGCTCGACCAGTTGGTGGACGGTTTGCGTGCTCTGGAGGGCAAGGCATGAACGCGGCAAGTTTGCTGGCTCAGTTCCAGGCAACAGGGGTGCAAACCTGTTTTCACAATCGGCACATCAATCCCCAGATTCTGGCTGGTCTGAACGGTTCCAACTGGCACCTGAAAGACTACGAGGCGCGGGGCGGCTACCAGGCGCTGCGTCAGGTGTTGGGGCAGACTGGCGCACCCGTCATGACGCAAGACCAGGTGATTGCCGTGGTCAAGGAGTCGTCGTTGCGTGGCAGGGGTGGTGCGGGTTTTCCGACCGGGCTCAAGTGGAGCTTCATGCCGCGACAGTTCCCGGGCGACAAATACCTGGTCTGCAATTCCGACGAGGGCGAGCCCGGAACCTGCAAAGACCGCGACATCATGGAGTTCAACCCGCATATCGTGATCGAGGGCATGATCATTGCCGCCTACGCGATGGGTATTGCGGTGGGCTACAACTACATTCACGGGGAAATTTTCCATACCTACCAGCGTTTTGAAGAGGCGCTTGAAGAAGCCCGCGCTGCGGGTCTGCTAGGCAACAATATCTTGGGCAGCGGGTTCAATTTCCAGCTGCATGCAGCACACGGTTTTGGCGCCTACATCTGCGGTGAAGAAACAGGGTTGCTGGAATCGCTTGAAGGCAAGAAGGGCCAGCCGCGTTTCAAGCCGCCGTTTCCGGCCAGCTTTGGTTTGTACGGCAAGCCCACTACCATCAACAACACCGAAACCTTCGCGGCGGTCCCTTGGATCATCCGCAACGGTGGGCCGGCGTTTGTGGCGTGCGGCAAGCCCAACAACGGCGGTACCAAGATTTATTCGGTCAGCGGCGACGTTGAATTACCGGGCAACTATGAGGTGCCCATGGGCACGCCATTTGCCCAGCTGCTTGAATTGGCCGGCGGTGTACGCAAAGGTCATCAGCTCAAGGCTGTCATTCCGGGTGGGTCGTCTTCGCCGGTATTGCCAGCAGGCGTCATCATGGATTGCACCATGGACTATGACTCGATCGCCAAGGCGGGCTCGATGCTGGGTTCTGGCGCGGTGATTGTGATGGACGATTCGCGTTGCATGGTCAAGAGCCTGCAGCGTCTGAGCTATTTCTACATGCATGAGTCCTGCGGACAATGCACGCCCTGCCGTGAAGGTACGGGCTGGTTGTCGCGCGTGGTTGACCGCATTGAAACCGGGCAGGGACGTGCCTCTGACATGGAATTGTTGAATTCCGTGGCAGAGAACATTCAGGGGCGCACGATCTGCGCGCTGGGTGACGCCGCTGCCATGCCCGTGCGCGCCATGCTCAAGCATTTCATGCCTGAATTTGAATACCACGTGGTGCACAAGACCTGTATGGTTCCAGCTTACGTTTGAGCGAGTCCCAGATGATTGAAATTGAACTCGACGGAAAAAAAGTAGCTATTGCCGAAGGCAGTACGGTCATGCACGCGGCCGAAAAGTCTAGCACCTACATTCCGCATTTTTGCTATCACAAGAAGCTCAGCGTTGCGGCTAATTGCCGCATGTGCCTGGTGGATATCGAAAAAATGCCCAAGCCCATGCCGGCTTGCGCAACGTCGGTCACCCAAGGTATGGTGGTACGTACCAAGACCGACAAGGCGGTCAAGGCCCAGCAATCGGTGATGGAATTTTTGCTCATCAATCACCCGCTGGATTGCCCGATCTGCGATCAGGGTGGCGAGTGTCAGTTGCAGGACTTGGCGGTGGGCTATGGCGGATCTTCTTCGCGTTACGAAGAAGAAAAGCGGGTGGTCAAGGTCAAGGACGTCGGGCCGCTGATCTCGATGCAGGAAATGACCCGTTGCATCCACTGCACGCGCTGCGTGCGGTTTGGGCAGGAAATCGCCGGTGTGATGGAACTGGGCATGTCCAACCGGGGCGAGCATTCCGAAATCGAAACCTTCGTCGGGCAAACTGTGGATTCAGAGCTGTCGGGCAACATGATCGACATCTGCCCCGTGGGCGCCTTGACCAGCAAGCCGTTCCGCTACAGTGCCCGTACCTGGGAGTTGTCGCGGCGTAAGTCGGTCAGCCCGCACGATTCGACCGGGGCCAACCTGATCGTTCAGGTCAAAAACAACCGTGTCATGCGGGTCGTTCCGTTTGAAAACGAGGTGGTCAATGAATGCTGGATCGCCGACCGCGACCGGTTTTCTTATGAGGCGCTCAACAGTCCCGATCGCCTGACCACCCCGATGATCAAGCAGGGTGGCAAATGGAATGAGGTGGACTGGAAGACTGCGCTGGAATACGTTGCCCACGGGTTGCGCAATATCAAATCAGAGCATGGCGCCAACTCCATCGGTGCGTTGGTGAGTCCGCACAGTACCTTGGAAGAGCTGTATTTGGCGGGATCCTTGGTACGTGCCTTGGGCAGCGAAAACATCGATTACCGTTTGCGCAACGCCCAGTTTGATAGCGCGCGACCGGGCGCGCGCTGGTTGGGCTTGCCGATTGCGGCGTTGTCTAATCTACAGTCGGTCTTGGTGGTTGGATCCAACCTGCGTAAGGACCATCCCCTGTTTGCACAGCGCATCCGGCAGGCGGCTCGGCATGGTTGCGTGGTGAGTGCCGTGACGTCGGGACACGCCGATTGGGCATTGCCGGTGGCACATGCCAATATCCTTGCAGCAACGGGCTGGGTGCAGGCTCTAGCAGATATCGCAGCAGCGGTGGCACAAGAAAAATCAGTGCCGACACCCCAACCGGGTCAGGTGACAGCCTCGGCGTTGGCCATGGCGCAGGCATTGATTTCCGGTGAGCGCTCTGCTGTGTTGCTGGGTAATGCAGCAGCTCACCACGCTCAGGCGCTGAATCTGCTTGAATTGTCGAACTGGATTGGCGCGCAAACGGGCGCAACAGTGGGTTACCTGACCGAAGCGGCCAATACTGTGGGCGCTCAATTGGTGGGCGCGCTGCCGGGTGTCGGCGGTATGCACGCTGGGCAAATGTTGTCGGGTGGCTTGAAAGCGGCGATGCTGCTCAACACCGAACCCGAATTTGATGCGGCCGGGGGTGCGGCGGCGCTACAGACTTTGGCCAAATGCGACATGGTAGTTTCTTTGAGTCCCTTCAAGACCAATCTGGAATGCGCCGATGTCCTGTTGCCGATCGCACCTTTCACGGAAACGTCTGGAACATTTGTCAATGCAGAGGGGCGTCGCCAGAGTTTCCACGCCGTGGTTAAACCTTTGGCTGAAACACGGCCTGCCTGGAAGGTTTTCCGTGCCTTGGCGGATATTTTGGGCTTGCCCGGATTTAGCTTTGACGCGTCAACTGATGTCCTTGTGCAAGCCATGGATGGGGTGACTGAGAGCGCATCTGGCATGGTGATCACAGCGCGGTTGAGTAATGCCAGTGTAGGTGTTCAAGCGGCTGCGGTAGCTTGGGTTGAACCCTGTGTGGCGTCCATTTATCAGTTGGACGGACTGGTGCGCCGAGCATCGTCATTGCAGTTGACTGTGGATGCCCGCATGGCGGTTACTTCGGAGGTGGTGGCATGAGCGACTGGCTTTTCTCTCTTGGTCAGGCGCTGATCGACGCGTCTTGGTGGTCGGGCTTGGCCTGGCCGCTGATCTGGGCACTGTTGAAGGTGACGGTTGTGTTGATGATCGTGCTGGGTGCTGTGACCTACGCCACCTTGTGGGAGCGCAAATTGCTGGGTTGGGTGCAAATCCGTCTGGGCCCCAACAGGGTGGGTCCATGGGGTTTGCTACAGCCGATTGCCGACGCCTTGAAGCTGATGACCAAGGAAATCGTGCGGCCAGCGGATTCTGACAAAGCGCTGTTCTTCATTGGCCCCGTGTTGACGGTGGCGCCAGCGCTGGCAGCGTGGGCGGTGGTGCCCTTTGGCCCTGAGGTGGCGGTGGCCAACGTCAACGCGGGTTTGTTGTTCCTGATGGCCATTGCGTCGATGGAAGTCTATGGTGTCATCATCTCAGGTTGGTCGTCTAATTCCAAGTACGCCTTTCTGGGTGCGTTGCGCGCTTCGGCCCAGATGGTGAGTTACGAAATCGCGATGGGGTTCTGCTTTTTGGTGATTCTGATGGTGTCGGCTAGTTTGAACATGACCGACATCGTGATGGGGCAGAACAAAGGCTATTTTGCCAACATGGGGCTGAATTTCTTGTCGTGGAACTGGCTACCACTGTTGCCCATCATGGTGGTTTATTTTGTATCCGGGTTGGCTGAAACCAACCGCACACCGTTTGACGTGATTGAGGGCGAGTCTGAAATTGTGGCTGGACACATGGTTGAGTATTCGGGGATGTCCTGGGCCATGTTCCAGATGGCTGAGTACGCCAATATTTGGTTGGTGTCGGTGTTGGTCACAACGATGTTTTTGGGCGGCTGGCTGTCACCCATTGACAGCGCATTCTTCAATGCTATTCCGGGCTGGATATGGTTGGGCCTCAAGACCTTTGCCATCATGACGCTGTTTATCTGGGTGCGTGTGACGTTCCCCCGGTTCCGCTATGACCAAATCATGCGGCTGGGTTGGAAAATCTTTATCCCGGTGACGCTGGTCTGGTTGGTATTGGTGGGTGTGTGGATGCAGACCTCCTGGAACATCTGGAAGTAATTCGAGTCGCTTATGTCTAGTCCAAACTTAAATGCTGCCGGTGGTGCCGTGAAGAGTGTTTTTTCACTGAAAGACTTTCTTTCGAGTTTTTTCCTGCTGGAATTGCTCAAGGGCATGCGTTTGACCGGTCGCTACGCGTTTCGCAGCAAGATCACGCTCGAATACCCGGAAGAAAAGACACCTTTGTCGCCGCGTTTTCGCGGGCTCCATGCCTTGCGCCGGTATGAAAACGGTGAAGAGCGTTGCATCGCTTGCAAGCTGTGTGAAGCCGTGTGTCCGGCCATGGCCATCACGATCGAGTCTGAAGTGCGTCAAGACGGTTCCCGTCGGACCACCCGTTACGACATCGACTTGAACAAATGCATTTTTTGTGGATTTTGCGAGGAAAGCTGCCCGGTGGATTCGATTGTTGAAACCAACATTCTGGAATACCACGGAGAAAAGCGCAGTGATCTTTATTTCACCAAAGAAATGTTGTTGGCCGTTGGCGATCGTTATGAGTCCGAAATTGCGGCCTGCAAGCAGGCCGATGCGAAGTACCGGTGACTGGTTTTACGAAAGAATTTGAATCATGAGTGTCACAGCCGGTTTGTTTTATTTTTTCTCCATCATTCTTTTGTTCGCCGCGTTTCGTGTCATTACGGCCCGCAACCCGGTGCACGCAGTGTTGTTCCTGGTGTTGACTTTCTTTCAGGCGTCTCTGATCTGGATGTTGCTCAAAGCGGAATTTTTGTCGTTGTCCCTGGTACTGGTTTACGTGGGCGCGGTGATGGTGCTTTTCTTGTTCGTGGTGATGATGCTCGACATCAAGATCGAGAGTCTGAGGGAAGGCTTCTGGAAGCATTTCCCTATCGCCGCTGTGGTGGGAATCTTCATCATTTTTGAAATGTCAGCGGTGCTGATGGGAGGCTTTCGGGTGACAGAGGACCCGTCTACGCTGTCGGTGGCGGGAACGTCAAACACCCGAGAACTGGGTAAGTTGCTGTACACCGAGTACATCTACCCGCTTGAAGTGGCAGCTGCCATTTTGTTGGTGGGTATGGTCGCTGCCATCGCATTGACTTTGCGTCAGCGCAAGGACACCCGGGCGATCAACCCATCTGAGCAGGTGCGTGTGCGGGCTAAGGATCGTATGGTCGTGATAAAGGTTGAAGCTACCAAGCCGGCGCGGCCGGTGGAGGCTGCCACCGAAACTTCTGTGGAGAACAAGGCATGACGCTTACCCTGGGTCATTTTTTATCGCTGGGCGCGATGCTGTTTGCGCTGTCAGTGGTGGGCATCTTCCTGAATCGCAAAAACCTGATTGTCTTGCTGATGGCCATTGAATTGATGCTGCTGGCCGTCAATACCAATTTTGTCGCTTTCTCCCATTACCTGGGCGACTTGCATGGACAAATTTTTGTGTTTTTCATTCTGACGGTCGCTGCCGCCGAATCGGCCATTGGCCTGGCCATTCTGGTGCTGCTGTTCCGCAGCCGTTCCAGTATCAATGTGGACGAACTTGATTCGTTGAAGGGATAACAACAAATGAGTCAAACCCTTTCAACTGCCATGCTGTTGACCGTGCCGATGGCACCGTTGGTGGGCGCCATCGGGGCAGGTATTTTGGGCACCAAATTCGGTGGCAACGTGATTGGCCGCGCTACCTCGCATAGTCTTGCGATCCTGGGCGTTTTGATCGCGTTTATTTTGTCTGCAATGACGCTTCAGAGCGTTGTGGTGGACGGGGCGCGTTTCAACGAAACCATCTACAACTGGATGGTTGTGGGTGGCCTCAAAATGGAAATCGGCTTCATGGTTGACGGGCTCACCGCCATGATGATGTGCGTGGTGAGCTTTGTGTCGCTGATGGTGCACATCTACACCATTGGTTACATGGAGGAAGACGACGGCTATAACCGTTTCTTTGCCTATATTTCGTTGTTCACCTTCTCAATGTTGATGCTGGTGATGAGCAACAACATGCTGCAACTGTTCTTCGGCTGGGAGGCGGTGGGGCTGGTTTCTTACCTGCTGATCGGCTTCTGGTTCAACAAGCCGAGCGCCATTTTTGCCAATATGAAGGCCTTTTTGGTGAATCGTGTCGGTGACTTTGGCTTTATTTTGGGTATCGGTCTGCTGGCTGCCTACACGGGTACGCTGAATTACACCGAGACGTTTGCCAAGGTGGGCGAGTTGGCCTCGATCACGTTGCCGGGCACCGACTGGATGCTGATTAGCGTCATTTGCATTTGCCTGTTTATCGGTGCCATGGGCAAGTCGGCTCAGTTTCCTCTGCACGTCTGGTTGCCAGATTCCATGGAAGGCCCGACACCTATTTCTGCGCTGATCCACGCAGCCACCATGGTGACGGCCGGCATCTTTATGGTGGCGCGCATGTCGCCGCTGTTCGAGTTGAGTGAAACTGCTCTCAATTTTGTGCTGGTCATTGGCGGTATCACGGCGTTGTTCATGGGCTTTTTGGGCATCATCCAAAATGACATCAAGCGCGTGGTGGCGTATTCCACCTTGTCGCAGTTGGGCTATATGACGGTAGCGTTGGGTGCTTCAGCGTACTCGGTGGCGGTGTTTCACCTGATGACGCACGCGTTTTTCAAGGCCCTTTTGTTCCTGGCTGCGGGCTCGGTCATCATGGGCGTGCACCATAACCAGGACATCCGCTGGATGGGCGGGCTGCGCAAATACATGCCCATCACCTGGATCACGTCGCTGGTGGGTTCGCTGGCGCTGATTGGCACACCATTTTTCTCAGGTTTCTATTCCAAGGATTCGATCATCGAAGCAGTGCACGCCAGCGCGTTGCCGGCAGCGGGCTTTGCCTACTTTGCCGTGTTGGCTGGTGTGTTTGTGACTGCGTTTTATTCCTTCCGCCTGTACTTTCTGGTCTTTCATGGCAAGGAACGTTTTGATCAGAACCCTGACGCGCACCACGGCCATGGCCATGACGCGCATGGTGGGCAGCACAAACCCCATGAGTCACCGTGGGTGGTGACGGTGCCCTTGGTCCTGCTGGCGATTCCCTCTATTCTGATCGGCTATATGACGATTGGCCCCATGCTGTTTGGCGAATTTTTCAATGGATCCATCTTTGTCAACCCCGAGCTGCACAAAGCGATGGAGCTCTTGCATGAAGAGTTCCATGGGCCGGTTCAGATGGCGCTGCACGGTTTGACGACCGCACCGTTCTGGTTGGCGTTGGCCGGGGTGGCGCTGTCGTACTACATGTACATGGTCAACCCGGCGTTGCCAGCGACGATCCAGCGCACGTTCAAGCCGATTCATACGCTGCTTGAGAACAAGTACTACATGGACTGGTTCAACGAAAACATTGTGGCTCCGACCGCGCGTGGCCTGGGCGTTGCGCTGTGGAAAGGTGGCGATCAGGCTGTCATCGATGGCGCTGTCGTGAATGGTTCCTGGCGTATTGTTGGCCTGATTTCGGGTGTGGTTCGCAAGGTGCAGACAGGTTACCTGTATGACTACGCACTGACCATGGTGCTGGGCATCTTCGTTCTGATGACGTATTTCGTTTGGCTCAAATAGGAGAAATATAAAAATGGGTTTGCTGAGCCTGGCTATTTGGACACCGGTCCTGTTTGGTGTCGTGTTGCTTGCCCTGGGTCGGGATGACCAGGCGCAGGCGGTGCGCTGGATCGCGCTGATTGGCGCGGTTGTCAGTTTGCTGGTCACCGTGCCGTTGTACACGCAGTTTGACGTCTCGACAGCTGCGATGCAATTTACCGAACTGTCGCCATGGATTGAGCGCTTTCATGTCAACTATCACCTGGGTATTGACGGCATTTCGCTGTGGTTCGTGTTGCTGACGGCTTTTATCAACGTCGTTGTGGTCATCGCCGGCTGGGAGGTCATCACCAGCCGCGTCAATCAGTACATGGGCGCTTTCCTGATCCTCAGTGGTCTGATGATTGGCGTGTTTTGCGCGCTGGACGGCATGTTGTTCTACGTGTTTTTTGAAGCCACACTGATCCCGATGTACTTGATCATTGGCGTCTGGGGCGGTCCCAACAAGATCTACGCGGCTTTCAAGTTCTTCCTGTACACCTTGCTTGGCTCGCTGCTGATGTTGGTGGCGCTGATTTATCTTTACCTTGCCTCCAATGGCAGTTTTGACCTGGTGGTGTGGCAAAAAATGCCATTGGCTGCCAACGTACAGAGTCTGCTGTTTTTTGCATTCTTGGCGGCGTTTGCGGTCAAGGTGCCGATGTGGCCGGTTCATACCTGGTTGCCCGATGTGCACGTCGAGGCACCCACGGGTGGTTCGGCGGTGCTGGCGGCCATTATGCTCAAGTTGGGTGCTTATGGTTTCTTGCGTTTCTCATTGCCGATTACGCCAGACGCGTCGCATGAATGGGCTGGCTTGATGATCGGCCTGTCGCTGGCTGCGGTCATTTATGTCGGCTTGGTGACGATGGTGCAAAAAGACATGAAGAAGCTGGTGGCCTACTCATCTGTGGCGCACATGGGATTTGTCACTCTGGGCTTTTTCATCTTCAACAGCCTGGGTGTGGCTGGTGGCATTGTGCAAATGATCTCGCACGGTTTTGTGTCTGCCGCGATGTTCCTGGCCATTGGCGTTTTGTATGACCGCATGCATTCGCGTGAAATTGCCAGTTACGGTGGTGTTGTCAACACCATGCCCAAGTTTGCGGCGTTTGCCATGCTGTTTGCGATGGCCAACTGTGGTTTGCCGGGTACCGCCGGTTTTGTGGGTGAGTGGATGGTGATCCTGGGTGCCGTCAAGGTTAATTTCTGGGTGGGCTTTGCTGCCGCCAGTGCCCTGATCTTTGGCGCCGCGTACACCTTGTGGATGGTCAAGCGTGTTTATCTTGGTCCGGTGACCAATGAGAAGGTGAAGAACCTCAAGGACATCAACGCGCGCGAGTTCTTCTTTTTGAGCTTGCTGGCGATCGCTGTGTTGTATCTGGGTCTGTACCCCAAGCCATTCACCGATGTGATGGATGTTTCTGTGACTGAACTGCTCAAGCACGTTGCCATCTCGAAATTGCCCTGATCGGCACCTCCTGATTACCTAGACAAGAGATTCAAATGATTGACAAACTCAGTTTTGTGACGGTTTACCCTGAGGTCATCTTGCTGGTGATGGCGTGCGTGATTGCGCTGTTTGACCTCGCCGTCAAGAGTTCCGGCCGCACCGCAACCTATATTCTTACCCTGCTTACGCTGGCTGTGGTGGCCTGGATGCAAGCGAGCGATGCCAGTACCGGGCAGACCCATTACGCCTTTGGCAAGATGGTGGTCAGCGACCCGATGGGCAATTGGCTCAAATGCTTTGCCACGTTGGCTTTGATGGTGACCTTGGTCTATGGCCGAGCCTACGCAGCGGCGCGTGACATGCTGCGTGGCGGTGAACTCTTTATTTTGAGTTTGTTTGCCCTGCTGGGTATGTTTGTCATGATTTCGGGTAGCAATTTTCTGGTCATTTACATGGGCATCGAATTGCTGACGCTGTCGAGCTACGCAATGGTGGCGCTGCGCCGGGATCACGCGGCTTCAATCGAAGCAGCAATGAAGTATTTTGTGCTGGGTGCGCTGGCTTCCGGATTCTTGTTGTATGGTATGTCCATGCTGTACGGTGCCACGGGCTCGCTGGACCTGCAAGAGGTTCTCAAAGCGATCCAGTCCGGTCAAGTCAAGCATCAGGTGCTGGTGTTCGGGTTGGTCTTCATTGTGGCTGGGCTGGCTTTCAAGCTGGGGGTGGTGCCATTTCACATGTGGATACCTGATGTCTATCAAGGTGCGCCGACGGTTGTCGCCTTGATGGTGGGTGGCGCGCCCAAGCTGGCTGCGTTTGCGGTGGTGATGCGTCTGCTGGTTGAGGGCATGCTCCCGCTGGCGCTAGATTGGCAGCAGATGTTGACACTGCTGGCGATCGGTTCGTTGGCCGTAGGTAATTTGGCCGCCATTGCCCAAACCAATTTGAAGCGGATGTTGGCTTTTTCCACCATTTCGCACATGGGTTTTGTACTGGTTGGTCTGCTCAGCGGTGTGGTCAATACCGATACGAGCGCGGTGGGCAATGGCTACAGTTCCTCGATGTTTTATGTGGTGACGTATGTGCTGACCACGCTAGCCAGTTTTGGCGTCATCCTGCTGTTGTCGCGCGAAGGTTTTGAGAGTGAAGAAATTGCAGACTTTGCGGGTTTAAACCAGCGTAGTCCGCTCTACGCGGGTGTCATGGCGCTGTGCATGTTTTCGCTGGCTGGTATTCCCCCAATGGTCGGTTTTTATGCCAAGTTGGCGGTACTACAGGCGCTGATTGCCCCGGGTGATGCCTGGCACATCGGGCTGGCGGTGTATGCGGTCATGATGTCGTTGATTGGTGCGTTCTACTATTTGCGTGTGGTCAAGGTCATGTACTTTGATGCCCCTGTTTCGTCAGCCTGCGTTACCGCTGGTATGGATGTGCGTGCGGTACTTAGCCTCAACGGTGCCTTGTTATTGTTGGTTGGCTTGTTGCCAGGTGGACTGATGGCGCTGTGTGCAGATGCCATTGTCAAGATGCTGGCTTCCTGATTTTTCTGGCCTTGGTTGGTCGATGGCGTCACCTGCTCCTGATGTTCATTTGCTGGAAGCACAGTTGTCCAGCTCTGAGCTGTGTCGGGGTAAATTGCTGCGTGTGCTGAGTGACACCGTGTCGCTGCCCGATGGGGCGCAAGCAACGCGTGAATACGTTGTGCATCCGGGCGCTGTGATGGTGATCCCCTTGCTAGTGACTGCCGACGCTTCAGAGGTTCGTGTCGTGCTTGAACGCCAGTTTCGTTACCCTTTGCACCGGGTCATGATTGAATTTCCTGCGGGTAAGCTCGACCCCGGTGAAAACTGTTTTGATTGTGCCCGCCGTGAATTGCTGGAAGAAACTGGATATTCGGCCCAAGCTTGGGCGCACGCAGGTGTTCTCCACCCGCTGATTTCCTACTCCACCGAAGTCATCGACATCTGGTTTGCACGCGGTCTGACCGCCGGTGCGCGCCACTTGGATGCGGGTGAATTTTTGGACGTTTTTACCGCCAGCTCAGACGAGCTGTTGCGCTGGTGTCAATCGGGTGAGGTGACCGACGGCAAAACCCTGACGGCGGCATTGTGGTTGCAGAACGTGATCAGCGGTGCCTGGAAACTTGACTGGGTATCACCATAGTTTTACCCATGTGGCAATGAATTTAGTGGTATGTTTTTTTTGCATAACCCGATGAATTGCGTTTGAAGCTTCCCGTCGCCGGGAGCGTGCTTCCTAGAATCCCGGGCATTCCATAACAGCCCCGGAGATTGTGATGCACCATGCCATGTTGACCGCTTTGCGTCATCAAGCCAAACAAGTTTCTTCTGACGGCGCAGAAGCGTTGGCCGACTTCATTGCCGCTTATTTTGAAGGTGCCGACCCGCAGGAGCTGGAGCTGCGTGGTGTTGACAACCTGGTGGCTATGGCCAGCGCTCATTTGCGCTTGCTCGATGCGCCAACGGACGCCGGTGGGGCGCGTGTGCGCGTCTTCAATCCAACTGTGGCCGAAGATGGCTTCAGCAGTGAGCACACGGTCGTGCAGATCGTACACGACGATCTGCCATTTTTGGTTGACTCAATCACCATGGCCGTCAATCGCTTGGGGCGGGTTGCGCACTGGATTGTCCATCCGTTGCTTGTTATTGACCGCGATAGCAACGGCGTGCTGCGCAAGGTTGTGGCTGCCAGCGCGCAGGTTTCAGCGGGTGAGCAGGTGCAGTCGTTCATCATGGTGCAATGCGACCGTATCGCGCTGGCATCGGAGCGCCAGGCCCTGGCCGATGAGTTGTCTGGTGTGCTGCAAGACGTCCGGTTGGTGGTGTCGGACTGGCCTGCGATGCTGGCCCGTTTGCAGTTGGTGTGTGAGCAATGTGAGCATCTGCAGCAGCCCTCTACCGGTCAGTTGGAAGGGGTTGCCTTGTTGCGCTGGCTACAGGCCCAGCATTTCACTTTTCTGGGCGCACGCGATTACACGCTCAGGCGCCTGACTGACGGCGTTGAGCTCGAGGCCGTTGCAGACTCAGGTCTGGGCATTTTGCGCGGCAAAGTGCAAACGCCTTCTAACCTGTTGCCACCTGACGCGCTCGATTTTCTGGAGTCTGACCAATTGGTGCTGGTCACCAAAGCCATGACACGTGCCACTGTGCATCGCCCTGCCTGGCTGGACTATCTGGCCGTCAAGCGCTTCAACACGGCTGGTGAAGTCATTGGTGAAACCCGTTTTTTGGGCTTGTATACGTCCAAAGCTTACGCCGCGCCGGTGCTGGAAATTCCGCAGGTTCGTCGGCGTGCGCAGGCTGTCATGATTGCCGCCGCCGTGGTCCCCGATAGCCATGCGGCCAAGTCGCTTCAGGCCATTCTGGAGGCCTACCCACGTGACGAGCTGATGCAGGCCGATACTGCCGTCCTGATTGATCATGCGATCAGCATTCTGCGTCTTCAGGAACATCAGCGCACACGCGTTTTTTTGCGCCGCGATCCCTTCGGACGCTTTACTTCCGCGCTGGTGTTCGTGCCGCGTGATCGCTACAACACCGAGTTGCGCAGCCGCATTGGCGACGAGTTGATGCGGGCGCTGGACGGGCAGTCGATCGAGTACACGCCCATGCTCACCGACCAGCCACTGGCGCGCATTCACTACCTGGTGCGGTCGCAGCAACTGGCACCTGCCAGCCCCGATGTGACGGCCTTGGAAACACGTATTGCCAACCTCGCCAAGCGCTGGGAAGATGACTGCAAGCAAGCCTTGTTGCAAAACCTTGGGGAGACTGCCGCACTGTTGCTCGCCAACCGTTTCGCACTGGCTTTTTCTGATGCCTACAAGAATGATTTTTCTGGGTTGGTGGGGGCAGAGGATGCGCAGGTACTTTCCACCTTGTCGGCCCAAGATAGCATGGCGGTCCGGTTGTATCGTCCGCTGAACGCTGTGGTCGGCGTCGTACGCCTGAAGATTTACAACGTTGCAAAAGTCGCGCTTTCTGATTCGCTGCCCGTGCTTGAGCGCATGGGTGCCCGGGTACTCGACGAACAGCCCTACAAGATTTCGCAAGTTGGTGGCGAGAACTTGTGGATTCATGACCTGGGACTCCAGTTGCCGACACACGCGGTGTTTGCTTCCATCAAGGAGCGCTTTGAAGAGCTGTTTTTGCAGGTCTGGCGTGCGCAGGTGGACAGCGATGATCTCAATCGTCTGTTGCTGGCTACGGATATGGATGCACGGGCCATTTCTGTTTTGCGTGCGTACACCCGGTACTTCAAACAACTGGGCTTTGGCTTCAGTCAAAGCTATATCGAGTCCACATTGTGCAAGAACGCTGCGGTGGCGCAGTTGCTGTACAACTTGTTTGAAACACGGTTTACCCCTGCCTTGCAGGGCGATCGCGTGGCGCAGCTCCAGGCTATGGCAGCGCAGATTGAAGCTGCGCTGGCGGCGGTGTCCAGTCTGGAAGAAGATCGTGTGTTGCGCCAGTTTTACCAGTGCATTCAGGCGACCCTGCGTACCAACGTCTGGCAGGTCGCCGCGTCGGGGCAGCCCAAGCCTTACCTGAGCTTCAAGTTCAATCCGCGCCAGATACCTGGAGTACCCGAGCCCAAACCTCTGGCAGAAATCTGGGTCTATGCGCCGCGTTTCGAGGCGGTGCATTTGCGCAACGGCAAGGTGGCGCGCGGTGGTATTCGCTGGTCAGACCGGCACGAAGACTTTCGCACTGAAATTCTTGGATTGGTCAAGGCACAGCACGTCAAGAACACGGTCATTGTTCCGGTCGGTTCCAAAGGCGGCTTTGTGCTCAAGCAAGCGCCTAGCCCGTCCGATCGCGAGGCCTGGATGGCCGAAGGCATTGCCTGCTATCGGCTGTTTTTGTCCGGCCTGCTGGACCTGACCGACAACCTGGTGCATGGCGTGGTCACGCCACCTGTCAATGTCGTGCGTCACGACACAGAAGATCCTTACCTGGTGGTAGCGGCCGATAAGGGTACGGCCAGTTTTTCAGATATTGCCAACGCTGTGTCAGCGCAGTACGGCTATTGGTTGGGTGACGCTTTTGCCTCGGGTGGTTCGGTCGGTTACGACCACAAAAAAATGGGCATCACGGCGCGCGGCGCTTGGGAATCGGCCAAGCGTCATTTCCGTGCCATGGGTCTGGATACGCAGACGACGCGCTTTACCGTGGTCGGCATTGGCGACATGTCGGGCGACGTGTTTGGCAACGGCATGCTCTTATCGGAGCACATTGCCCTGGTGGCAGCGTTTGACCACCGGCATATTTTCATCGACCCGCAGCCGGATACTGCAGCCAGCTTTGGCGAGCGCAAGCGTTTGTTCCAGTTGCCACGTTCTAGTTGGGACGACTACGACAAACAGCTGATTTCCGAGGGGGGTGGCGTCTATCCGCGTTCGGCCAAGTCTATTGCGCTGTCCGCTGCTGCGCAGCAGGTGCTGGGTATCGAGGCATCCGAACTGACACCCAACGAATTACTTCATGCCTTGCTCAAGGCACCGGTGGATCTGATCTACAACGGCGGCATTGGAACCTACGTCAAGGCCAGCTTTGAAAGTCATGCACAGGTGGGCGACAAGGCAGGTGATGCGTTCCGGGTCACTGGGGGGCAGTTACGGTGCAAAGTCCTGGTAGAAGGCGGCAACCTGGGCTGCACCCAAAACGGTCGCATCGAATTTGCCCAGAAGGGCGGGCTGATTTATACCGACGCCATTGACAACTCGGCCGGGGTGGACTGCTCAGACCACGAGGTCAACATCAAGATTTTGCTCGATCGGGTGGTTGAAGCTGGAGACATGACCTATAAGCAGCGTAACGACCTGCTGGCGTCGATGACCGACGAAGTGGGGCAACTGGTGTTGACAGACAACTACTACCAGACCCAGGCACTGGACGTCGCCTGTCACCGGCCGCTCTACTTCCTGGACGGTCAACAGCGCTTGATGCAGTGGCTTGAAGGCGCCGGGCGGCTGGACCGCGCTATTGAATTCTTGCCGACAGATGACGTGATTGCGCATCGACGCAGCCAGAAAATGGGCTTCACCGCGCCGGAGAACGCGGTCTTGCTCGCATACGCCAAGATTTCCGTCTTTGACGATTTGGTGGCCAGTGACCTGCCTGATGATCCTTACTCCAATCGGGCACTGACGGCGTATTTTCCACAAGCTTTGGCAGGCCGCTTTGACGACGTCATTGCGCGTCACCCGCTCAAGCGCGAGATTGTGGCGACGGTCGTTGCCAACACGCTGGTCAATCGCATGGGTGCCACGTTTGTCAACTTTCTGGCAGCCGAGGCGGTGGCTAAAACGGCGGATGTGGTACGCGCCTATACCCTGGCGCGCGAAATTTTCGAGCTTGAATCGTTGTGGGACCGCATTGACACCCTTGACCACAGCGTTTCTAGCGAGTTACAGCTGGATTTGTTAAGCAAGCTGATGGCCATTGCCCAGCGTGCTTCGCGCTGGATGTTGCGCTGGCGTGGCGCCGTCTCCGATTTGCCCAGTCTGATTGCGCGTTACCAGCCGGGCGCCAGAGAATTGCGTTTGCGGCTGGCGGATTGGTTGCCAGCGCACGCACTGGAGAGCTGGAAGTCGGCGGCGGCGAAACTGGAGCAGGGCGGTGTTGACGCCGAGTTGGCGCAAGAGCTGACGGCGCTTGAGTACCTGTTTCCGGTACTGGACTTAGTGGATTTGAGCGAGAAAGTGCAGACCACGCTGGAACACACTGCTCGGACTTATTTTGAGGTGGACGGCGTTTTGGGGCTGTTGGCGTGGCGCGCGCAAATCAACCGTTTGCCGACTGATACCCTGTGGCAAACTCAGGCCCGTGGCAGCGCCAGGGACGACGTGTATGCCATCGCCAGCCAGATCACGCAGGTGGTGCTGACGCGCTATCCGACGGTGTCAGATTGGTCTTCCCACAACGCGCCTCAGATTGCCCGGTTGTGCAAGCTAATGCAAACCATTGCGGGTCAAAACTCGGATCTGGCGCCCGTGTCGGTGGCGTTGCGTGAACTGCGTCACTTGACATAAAGGTCAAACGGCGACGACCGGGTTCAGACGACCTGGTTGAGCAACCGCCCGGTGGTTAATGGTTGCGCAGCGCCCGTCGTCTGGGGCGTGTAGTTACGGGACAGGGTCGTCGCTGCCGTTTGGTCTGACCACCGGGTATTGGTAGCCGTCAACAGACTCGAATTGACCAAGTCTTTTTGCTGGTTTGATAGATCCATGGCCAATATGGGTTGAGCCACTTTGAACACGGCAGCCAGCGTGTTCAGGTAGGTGGGTTCACCGACACTGGGTACGGTGGCCGTCTGACTGGCACTTGTTTGACTTACACGCTCGCTGGTTGCTACAGGACGGGTGTTTGCGCCACTCTCCATGCTGCGCACGCGTCCCTGGGCTTGCTGCGTAATCTGTTCTTGTCTGTCGAGTTGCTGACGCAGATCGTCGGCGTAGGCTTGGGCTTGACTGGCCTCGCGTCGCGCCTGCTCGACGCGCGAACGCATCAACGCCGCCTGTAAGGACGGTGTGGCACTGCTCACGGCTGTCAGACGGGCCATATTGGCACACTCGCAGATCGCAATGACTTATGCGGTCAGATTGACCAACCTTCCGGTGGTCTGACCCTGGGTGTTCACGGTTGGCTTGGGTGGCGGCGGTGCAGGCTTTTCAGTGGCCTCACTTTGCCGGGACTGTTGCCGGGTCTGTTCTGTCTTTTGAAGACGGGTCGGCTGCTGTGTGGTTTGCACTGCGGCAGACTTGGCGCTGGAGACTTCCATGGCTGCTCCTGGTTGTTACTTTATTCAGTTTACGCGTGTTGAAGTTGTACTTCAATACCCCTTGTGTGCACTCAGGGAAATACCTTTTGCAAATCTGTCGGGTAACGCTCAGACCTGAAACTGTAGCGCTGCCAACCCCGCGTACACGCCGCCATGCGCCAGCAACTCGGCGTGTGTGCCATGTTCCACCAGCCGTCCCTGGTCCAGCACCACAATGCGGTCGGCTTTTATGACGGTGGCCAGCCGGTGTGCGATGACCAGCGTGGTGCGCCCGCGCATGGCCGACTCCAGCGCCGCCTGCACCACGCGTTCACTCTCTGCGTCCAGCGCGCTGGTGGCTTCGTCCAACAAGAGTAGCGGCGGGTCTTTCAGAATGGCCCGTGCAATCGCAATGCGCTGGCGCTGACCACCGCTCAGGCGCACGCCACGCTCGCCCAGAAACGTGTCATAGCCTTGGGGCAGGGCACGGATGAACCCATCGGCAAATGCCGCCAGCGCCGCTGCTTGAACGTCGTCGTCTGTGGCATCCGGGCGACCGTAGCGGATGTTCTCAATCGCACTGCTGGAAAACACCACCGCGTCTTGCGGCACGATGCCAATGCGCTGGCGCAGGTCGTGCAGGCTGAGCGCGCACGTGGGCACGCCGTCGAGCAAAATACGCCCTTGCTGCGCGTCGTAGTAGCGCAACAGCAGCTGAAACACCGTGCTCTTGCCCGCGCCGCTGGGGCCCACCAGCGCCACGGTTTGGCCAGCGGCCACCTTCAGAGTGATATCTTGCAGCGCAGCCTGTGCTGGGCGCGACGGATAATGAAACGTGATGTTCTCAAAATCAATAGCGCTTCCCGATTGATTGACGGGAGCTGGAGCCGGATTTTGTGGTGAAACAATGGGCGACTGGCTGGCCAGCAGTTCCATTAGCCGTTCGGTGGCGCCAGCAGCACGCAGCAAGTCGCCATAGACCTCACCGAGCACGGCAAACGCCCCGGCCAGAATGATCACGTAGATCACCGTCTGCCCCAAGTGCCCGGCGCTGATGCGACCGGCCAGCACCGCCTGCGTGCCCTGGTACAAGCCCCACAGCAGCGCCGCGCTGGTGGCGGTGATGATGAACGCCACCAGCACCGCACGCGCCCTTGAACGCCTTGCCGCCACGTCAAAAGCGGCTTCGGTGGCTTGGGTAAAGCGGCGGGCCTCGCGCGCTTCGGCGGTGTAGCTTTGCACCACGGGAATGGCGTTGAGCACCTCGGCGGCGATGGCGCTCGAATCAGCGGCGCGGTCCTGGCTGGCGCGAGAGAGCTTGCGCACGCGCCGCCCAAAGGCTGCGGCGGGCAGGATCACCAGCACCAAAATCAGAAGCACCTGCGCCATCACCATGGGGTTGGTCCACACCAACATGCCCAACGCCCCGATGCCCATCACCAGGTTACGCAGCCCCATGCTGAGCGACGAGCCCACCACGGTTTGCACCAGCGTGGTGTCGTTGGACAAGCGCGACAGCACTTCACCCGTTTGCGTGGTCTCAAAGAATTCGGGGCTTTGCTGCAGCACGTGGGCGTACACGGCGTTGCGAATGTCCGCGCTGACGCGCTCGCCCAGCCAGCTCACCAGGTAAAAGCGCGCCGCAGAAAACACCCCCAGCGCCAGCGCCACGCCGAACAGCGCAACAAAGTGCTCGCGCAGCGCCATCAGCCGTTCGCCCGGCTGCGCCGTGGCCATGCCACCGTCAATCAAACTGCGTAGCGCCAGCGGAAACGCCAGCGTGGCCGTGGCGGCCAGTACCAGAAACACCAGCGCCAGCGCGATGCGCATTCGGTAGGGGCGCAAAAAGGGCAGCAGACCGGAAAGAGACTTGGGGTTGCGCGCAGGCGCAGGCGAGGGGGTCATGGGCCTGAGTATATGTATACAAAATTGACATCTGGCCCTCAAGGATAAATGATTGATAGCTATAGGTATAATAGCTTAATGCAGACTAACCGGACTTTAACAACCACCTAAAAATACCCTTAAGAATCAATACGTTAGAGCGTACTAGTTTTTGGCTGTTGCGTTTTTTGTAAATTTTCGGTTAGACGAGGAGTTTTTTGGTGCCGCCAGGAG
>Ga0210009_1000352_pt1 | contig 54036 bp, 41 predicted proteins | sample CryGeyCG2114_065_FD_185457 | JGI IMG/M metagenome (GOLD analysis project Ga0210009, IMG submission 185457) | Groundwater microbial communities from aquifer - Crystal Geyser CG12_big_fil_rev_8/21/14_0.65 (SPAdes) (version 2) | ecosystem: Environmental > Aquatic > Deep subsurface > Groundwater ...
AAGAAGTGCTTTTGTAGCCAACCGTAAAAAGGCGAGTGGCCATCTGCATCGCTGACACCACGCATTTCGGCAATCACAGTTTCACCGAAGCGTTTTGCATGTTGAGCTAAAAACAAGAAGCGACTGCGGGATAACATGCGGCCATTGTTACCTTTACGGTAGGCTTCACGCAAAAACAGCGTGCAAAGCTCGGCGGCGCCCGTGTAGTCATGGCAGAGGGTTAAGGTTTCAACCTCATTACGTACGTCAATTTGTTCGGAATGATAGACTTCGGTACCGAGGCGATAATGGTAAAACGCATCTTCCATCCCTACTGCGGCTTCGATAGCGCAAGTGCCGACGACTTCGCGGCTGTCGGTATCCTCAAGCACCATCAAATAGCCTTCATCGAAGGGAGTGTCTACAGCTTTGACAAACGACGTTTCGGCTCTGGCAATCTTATGCCTCAGTAAATCCGCATTGACGGGTAATGACGTAAAACCATGCCCGGACTCTTCGGCAATCTGGTATAAGGCCTCGAAATCCCCGGCCTGAATAGGACGTATGATTAACATCTTAGTGTCTCCTCACTTAGACTTGCCGTGCACCAAGGCGCCTATCTGCAACAAGGCAGGTAGTGATGCACGTAAGTATTCCCTGACAAAAAAGGAGTGCGAATAAATTCAGCACTCCTTTGGTCATTTAGGCGGCAGCAATGCTCGCCACAGCACGTTCAAAACGAGCTAGACCTTCGGCAATATCAGCCTCAGGGATCACCAGAGAAGGAGCAAAACGCACCACGTTAGCGCCCGCCATCAGGCTCATTAAGCCTTCGGCAATAGAGGCCACCAAAAAGTCCCGTGAGCGACCTTGGTACTGTTCATTAAGAACCGCCCCTAACAGCAAACCTTTACCACGAATTTCTGAAAAAACATGATATTTTTCATTGATCTTATTAAGACCATCACGCATTAACTGTTCGCGATGTTTTACACCGTTTAACACTTCTGGCGTGTTCACTACATCTAAAACCGCATTGCCGATTGCACAGGCTAATGGATTACCACCGTAGGTAGAACCGTGAGTACCGACCTTTAAATGCTCGGCAATTTCAGCCGTTGTCAGCATAGCCGCAATGGGGAAACCACCGCCGAGCGCTTTAGCTGTAGTCAAAATATCGGGTACGATTTCAGTACCCATGTAAGCATAGAGTTCGCCAGTACGGCCCACACCGGTTTGCACTTCATCGAAAATCACTAGCGCGTTGTGCTTGTTAGCCAGTTCACGCACGGCTTTCAGGAATGCAGGATCGGCATCGATAATACCGCCCTCGCCCTGCAGTGGCTCAAGCATAATGGCGCAGGTTTTATCCGTTACCGCGGCTTCTAAGGCGGCGACATCGTTATAGGGCAGATGGGTAATGCTCTGTGGCTTAGGACCAAAACCATCGGAATAGGCGGCTTGGCCACCGACGCTGACGGTGAAGAAGGTACGGCCATGGAAGGCTTTATCGAAGGCGATAATTTCATCTTTCTCAACGCCATGTTTCTCTAGGGCGTAGCGACGGGCAAGTTTCAGTGCGGCTTCGTTGGCTTCGGCGCCAGAGTTGGCAAAATACACTTTGTCGGCAAAGGTGCTGTTGACTAGCTTAGTCGCTAACGCTAATGCTGGCTCGTTGGTCATTACGTTGGATAGATGCCATAGTTTTTCGCCTTGTGTCTTAAGGGCATTCACAAGGGCGGGATGACAGTGACCTAAGCAATTTACCGCAATACCACCGGCAAAATCGATAAACTCGTTCCCCTCCTGATCCCATACTCGGCTTCCTTCGCCACGGACAGGGATCACGGCAGCAGGCGCATAATTAGGCACCATTACTGCGTCAAATTGGGCACGATTTAACTTCATATCAACGCTCATTCTACTTCATCCTTTGGTTTGTTTAACGGCATCGGGCGCCGTCTGGATCCCTGTGTATCTTTATTTTGAGTTAGTGATACTGGGAATACTTGTGTCTGTTAACAGCCATTATTAGCGAAATTGTGATCAAAATACCAGTTTTTCACAAACAACAATCGCCATGCATGAGTGCAAAGTGCATAAAGATTGCAGTTTAAGAACTATACAAGCGTTTAAGCTAGAGGCTTACAGCATATTTAGTCAGAAAAAAAGTTATTTACCCTTCTTTTTGCTAGCTATTCACTGAATATGAATAACTACACAATTTTAACGAATCAAATGAGAAAGTACAAAATGCTTAATTTGCTCCCTTGCCTCAATGGCTTCGGGCAATAAATCAAACAGGGGGAACACATGGGGCATATTAGGATAAAATCGTGCTTGCACCTCACCTTTGCTCGCTTTGACCTGTGCCACTAAACGCTCGGAATCCTGTAGGAGTAACTCCCGCGTACCCGCAATCACTAAGATAGGCGGCAGCTCTGCTAAGTTTCCTTGCAAGGGTGAAACCTTAGCCGACATAGGGTTAGCTCCCGCAAGGTAGGCGCCGCGCAAACGCAGAAGTGACTCTATGGTAAAAAAGGGATCATCGGCCCCAAGCATAAACTCAGTGTCACCCGTCATCGCCAAATCTAGTGCGGGAGATAACAGCACACAGGCTTGAGGCAATGGCAAATCGAGGCGTTTAAGCTCAAGCAATAAGCTTAATGCCAAATTCCCACCAGCCGAGTCCCCCATCAGGATCAAATTATGTGCACCTTTAAGCTCGATTAATCGCCTGTAGGCTTCGAGCACATCTTCAAAGGGTTCAGGGAAAGGATGTTCGGGGGCGAGACGATAATCGGGAATATAGGCATCCAATTTACACCGCTGACTAATATCCGCGATCAATCTTGCGTGGGCGTGTGGCGTCTTAAAACAAAAACCACCACCTCGGATATAAAACAGCTTTCCAAGGCGAGCCTGTTCATCGAGGAGCACATAATGCAGCAGCGTGGAATGCTGTAATGGGATGCTAGCGCTGACGAGCTTATCCGGCCAAGGAAGCCAACGTTTATCAAGCTCAAGCAACTTTTTACGCACTTGCGCTAAGGGGACTTTAGCCTTACCGCGACTGATAGAAGGTCGAGCGACATAGGATAAAATCGTATTCAATACAGATGCTTGCCAACTTGGCATATCCCTTCCTCTACTTTAACGCCGCCATCCCGATGTTCAAGTCGCAGGTCGTAGATTACAGCAGATCTAACTTCCGGTAATTCTGTGCTTTTAAGCGCAATACTTCTTGCTCAGTCAACTCGTAATAATCAAACATTAAACGCTTTTCTTGGGGATCGATTTGACGCATCTCTTCGAGCAGCAACACCTTAGCATAACAGTTGGCCCGTGCGACAATTGCCGCTGGGTATGAGAGATCTCGATAACTTAATGTTTGATCTAACTCCTTGAGTAATAGAGTCAAAGGGGTATTTTCAAACTTAAGTAACTCTAGCAATTGCCAGTTCAGTTTATGGCCATGGCTTAACACTTGTTCAAACACGGCCTTGGCCGGAAACTCAGTGGCGATCACGGCATCATACACTTCTTTATCGCGGCTGCTACTGGCTTCCCGGATCCAAGCTCCCCAGGTTTGATCGAATAAGCGCGCACTTAAACTCAACACCACAGAGGTGCCTAACTGATTGAGTAACGCACTACTATAAACGAGTGCCGAGTCAGTATTATGAAGCTGCGCCAACGCATTGGCCGCGATACCACTGACTATGCTATAACGCCACAGTTTTCGAGTGGTCCAAAGCAGTTTGGCATTGCCACTTGGAAGCCAGTTACGCAGGCAAAAATACGGAATAATAGTACGTAGATTTTCTATGCCAATGTAATTCATCACTAGCTTGATATCGGTGACGCGCACCTCCGAGCCCTGTGGACGGCGGGCGCGAAAACTAGGGCTATTGACCATATTGGTTAAGTCCCGACACAGCCAACTTAAGTTACTGATCAGTGGGCGTAATCGTGTTGCATCAAGATTTTTGGCGAGTAACAGTTCAAGCAGTAGGATCTGGGATTCATTGATATCGGATTTAGCCAACACCAATTCGGGGGAAGCCAGTTGATGCTCAATGGCATTATTCACAGTTTCGTTTAATTGCTTTGAGACAGCCTCAAAGACTTCCCTCGCCTGAATTTGCTTAAGCAAGCGCGCCAGAATCGCTTCGCGTTCGACATCTAATTTATTGGCATCGGCCTCAAGCTCAAGATCCAGCTCATCCAAAAGGGTCGGACTCGCCTTTTGCTTGCCGAGGATCAATTGCTGATAGAGTCTATGCTCTATCTCTATAATCTTGCCGGGTCTAACGCCACCCGCTACCGAAATTGCCACTATCACTCTTTCCTATATCGCCGACATCATCTGGCGCCAGCACGCTAAAATACTCAAAAACATTACAATTTCAGCACATACGCTTAATCTTAGCAACAGGCAAACCCTGCGGTATTCAGATGGATGGTTTTATCGCCACATTCCCAGCAATGGCACAATAAAAAAGCCTCATTATGAGGCTTTTGTTTGGGTTAACACCCTATTTAAGTTCTTGTTCAAACAACTTATAAATCCGGCGATATTCGTCTAACCAGCTAGACGGTTGACGGAAACCATGGGGCTCGACGGGATAAATCGCTGTTTCAAAGGTCGGTTTTTCCAGTTCGATCAAATGCTGCACCATACGCACGCTGTCTTGGAAGAAGACGTTATCGTCCATCACGCCACTCATAATCAGCAGTGGCTTTGTGAGTCCTTGGGCATGCTCAATCGGAGAGCTGCGCTCATAGGCGATAGGATCGATATCCGGCGTATTTAAGATGTTGGAAGTATAAGGCGTATTATAATGTGCCCAGTCCGCCACAGGACGCAGTGCCGCTCCCGCTTGGAACAAGTCAGGTGCAGTGAACAATGACATAAAGGTTAAGAATCCGCCGTAGGAACCACCATAGGTCCCGACACGCTCCGTATCGACGTTCGTATTGGTTCCCATCCAGCTAACGCCATCCTTTAAGTCTTCCACTTCTGGGTGACCCATATTGCGATAAATCGCAGTGCGCCAATCTCGGCCGTAACCTTTAGAACCCCGATAATCCATGTCCATCACCACATAACCTTGCTGAGTCAGTAGGTTGTGGAACATAAATTCGCGGAAGTAACCGCTAAAGCCATAGTCAGCGTTTTGCAGATAACCCGCACCGTGGTTGAAAATTACCGCAGGGTATTTTTCGGCACGGGACTTATCATAGCCTTGTGGCAAATAAACGCGGGCGTACACTTTGCCAGCACCATGGCTTGAGGGTACAGCGACCACTTCTGGCGCTTGCCATGGGTAGTTTTTAAAGGTATCGCTGGTGTAAGAAGTTAGCTGCTTTAACTCACCGCCAATCGGCTGAACATAAAGCTCATTCGGTTGAGTGCGGCGTGAGGCATTGAGTAATAGCTGAGTGCCATCAGGACTTAGGCTGTAGTCTAAGTTGCCATCCCACTGAGTTAATTGCTCATTTTTACCTGTGGCTAAATTCACGCGATGTACATTATAAATGCCAGGGTGAGCTTGGTTATCCTTGTAGTAAATGTAATTCGCGTCCGGTGACAGCTGGATATCACTCACCACAAACTTGCCTTGAGTTAAGGCGCGCGGTTTTTCCCCGAGCCCTTTCACATAGAGCTGTGAATAACCCGTTTCTTCCGACAGATAGTACAGAGAATCTGTGCCCGGCAACCAACCAAATTGGTTGTAGTCGTAATTTACCCAAGCATCGTCGTGCAAACGATGTTCGGTGGTAAATCTACCCTTGGCTAGATCAACTGTGGCGATCCAACGGTCTTTATTGTCGGTTGCTTCAACCATCACGGCGACTTTATTTTCAGACTCGTGCCACTGAATCGCGCTCTGGGTCCAGCCCCAGTCCTCCATTAATTGGATCTTCCGTGGCACTTTTGTGCTTTGATAGGTTTCACCCTTCGCCTTAGCATTTTCCGCTTTGACTTTCGCAAGCACATCTTCATCAAAACCAGTGAGCCCCTCGATAGTGATATCGATTTGTTTATGTTCATTTAAATCAAGCACTACAAAACGTTGCCCTGGCGGCGTATCTTCAGCCACACGTGCACGCACGGGTACAGGGTCGATATAACCTTGGCTACCTAAGTAGTTCGGCATGATGTCGTGTTCACTGCTGCCGGTATAATTCTTATCCGTCAGGGCAAGTAAAATATAACGACCATCGGGTGACAGGCTCAGCTCTGACACGACTTCGCTATCGCCTATATACCAAGTGCTGGCGGCGAGCGTTGGATCGTTTTTTTGTAACTCATCTTGGTACTGCGCTTTAGCTTTAGCGTTTTCCTGCTGTAGCGCCACATACTTAATCAATCTGTGCTGTTGCTTAGCAATATAAGACGTCGGCTCTTTTACCGCTTCCGGCGCTTTCGCCATTTTGATTTCAGCAAGTTGCTCGACTAAGCCTGAACTCTGATGAATTTGAAACACATTATCGCCCTGCCAATAGGCGATATCACCATTATTCAAATAACGCACGCCATCGATGGCAGTGTGCTGACGGGTGAGTTGAGTGATCTTACCCGAGCTTAATTGCTTAACAAAAATATTGCCTTGGTAAAGGTAGGCTTTATTAGATTTAGTAGGATCGAATGCACCAAATTGTTGATCTGCCGCATGTAATTTATCGAGAGCTAACTCCACCGCACGGCTATCATTGATGCCTTGCTGATAATAGCTAAGTAGGGGTGAAGCACTCGCTTGACGGGCAAAAAATACACTCTGGCTATCATCGCTCCAGTAAGCCCCTTTGGCGAAAATACCCATCCAATCCGGGTTAGCCATAATTTGATTCAGCGTAAGCGGCTGTGAAATTTGAGGAGGTTGAGCTAAAGGGGCTTGATAGACCAGTGGTGTCGCGGCAGGAGTCACCGTTTCTATTGAGGTAGCCGCGCAACTCGTTAAAACCGCCATAGCTAACGCACTTAAACCCAAATTTCGCATTACACTGTTCATTCGTCCTTCCTATTATTGTTATCGCAGCGGCTTATTGACCCAGTCTAGCTTATCTGCTGGTTTTGCCGATTTGCATCGTTTTGCGGCATTTATATCACACTTGAGGACGAAGTTTGTTTAAAAGGGGGATAAATCTTGTAACAGAGATTGATAAACTGGATGTCGAAGCGGCGATAGCTTTTATGCTAAAGCGACAGATTGGGATAAAAAATTAGCTAAGAGTTCATGGCCTTGTTCGGTAAGAATCGACTCAGGGTGAAATTGCACCCCATAAAGCGGCAAGCTTTGATGACTCATTGCCATGATTTCGCGGCCGTGAATGGGATCATCAAACCAAGCATCTAGCACAAACCCCTCGGGAACGGCATCAACCAATAGGGAGTGATAACGTGTCACAGTTAAGGGCTGATTTAATCCCTCAAATAACCGCTGCCCAGTGTGAGCAATGGCGCTGACCTTGCCGTGCATCACCCGCTTGGCACGCACCACATTCGCCCCAAAAACCTGCGCCATGGCTTGATGGCCTAAGCACACGCCTAGAATAGGGATGCGCCCAGCAAAGTGCTCGATTGCCGCGAGGGAAATCCCCGCTTCATTCGGTGTGCAAGGGCCGGGGGAAATCACTAAATGGGTTGGTACGAGCGCCGCTATTTCATCTAGGCTAATTTCGTCGTTTCGCTTAACCACTACCTCTTGCCCTAGCTGCTGAAAATACTGCACTAAGTTAAAGGTAAAAGAGTCGTAATTATCGATCATTAGCAACATACGAGATCCACTGGCCTAAATGGGTAAAGGTATAACGCATATCCGACGGATGAATGCGGGCGCAAATGCTACCACACCTTCCCCTTAAGGTTTAGTCGAAGGGATAAAATACAGCGACAAAAAAGCCAGTCACTTGACTGGCTTAGTTTTCAATTTAGTTTTCAAAAAATTGCCGAGGCTACATAGATCCTGCTACTTAACGACAGTTAAGTGACTACGACGCTTAGGCGGCTGATCCGTTGGCTCTACAGGCTTTTCCGCTGTATCGACAACGGATAACACAGAATCCACCTCATCCTCCATCAGGTAGGCGTCTTCAATATCGAAGACTGTGCCAGCACCATTTTCACGGGCATAAATGGCAACAATCGATGCCATTGGCAACAACACCTGCTGGGGGACGCCCCCAAAGCGTGCATTAAACTCCACAAACTCATTGCTAATTTGCAAATTGCCCACTGCGCCAGCTGCAATATTCAGCACTATCTGGCCATCCTTCACGTACTGCTGTGGCACTTGAGTCCCTTTTACAAAGGCATCCACGACAACGTGAGGCGTTAATTGGTTATCCATCAACCAATCGTAGTAAGCCCTTAGTAAATAAGGACGATTAGGAGTCAAAGGCTTCATTACATACCCATGCGCATTTCGCGTTCAGCTTCCGTTAGCGAAGCTTTGAACGACTCACGCTCAAAAATACGTGTCATATAGGCTTTGATATCTTTCGCTACGCGGCTATCTAATTCAATGCCCAATACCGGCAAGCGCCACAATAGTGGGCCAAGATAGCAATCCGCTAAGCCAAATTCTTCACTCATAAAGTAAGGTACTTCAGTGAAGACCGGTGCTATGGCAATCAAACTTTCCGTCAGCTCTTTACGAGCCGCTTCAGCACGATCACCCTTGCGAATGCGATCAACCAGCGAATACCAATCAGTATCGATGCGGTGCATCATCAGACGGCTTTGGCCGCGGGACACTGGATAGACGGGCATCAGTGGAGGATGAGGAAAACGCTCATCCAAATATTCCATAATGATGCGTGATTCGTATAAAACGAGTTCACGATCTACCAAGGTTGGCACTGAATTATAGGGATTGACTTCGAGCAAATCCTCAGGCATTTCATTAGGGTCGACCTGTAAAACATCAACAGTAACCCCTTTCTCAGCTAACACGATACGTACTTGATGGCTATACAGATCATCAGCACCTGAAAACAGTGTCATGATAGAGCGTTTGTTGGCAGCAACAGCCATTGATACCCTCCAGAATCGAAATAAAACAAAAGTAAACGAGGGGCAAAGCCCCCCGTTTACACTATGCGGATATTACATTTTACCCGTTATTGGTGCCTAGTGTACATCTTTCCAATACTCTTTCTTCAAGAGGTAGGCCACAATAAAGAATATAAACAGGAATCCGAGTACCCACCAACCCATAGCTTTACGCTCTAGCTTAACAGGTTCAGCCGAATAGACTAAGAAGCCCGTGATATCACGCACTGCTTGATCGTATTCTTCTGCGTTTAATTTACCGCCAGTCACAACGACTGTTCCATCTTCTTGCTTGACTGGTGTGCCCTGCAGTTCTTCAAGAACGTGCGGCATACCAACAGATGGGAATACAGTGTTATTCACACCAAATGGACGGCTTGGATCTTTATAGAAGCCTTTGAGGTATGAATAAACCCAATCTTCACCACGCACGCGAGCGACTAAGGTTAAGTCTGGCGGTGTAGCACCAAACCACTTAGCCGAATCTTTGTGTGGAATCGCGTTTTGCATCAGCTCACCAATTTTGGCGTCGGTAAACATATACTTATTACGCATATCATCCGTAGAGATACCGATATCGGTGGCTACACGTTCATAACGTTGGTACTGAGTACTATGACAACCAGAACAGTAATGTTGGAACAGGTCCACACCACGTTCTAAGGAAGCCTTATCATGCAGATCAACATTGGCTTTTTCTAAATGTACGTGCTCGGTCGCAGCAATAGCCAGCGTCGGCAACAGTGTAACTAATGCAATCAGTAATTTTTTCATCAGTGTGTCAACCTCGCTGGAACTGGCTTAGTTTTCTCATTCTTGCTGTAAATGAACAGCAACAAGAAGTAGCCAAAGTACGTCACAGTGAAGATACGCGCAACAATCGTCAGTTCAGGCGTTGCAGGCACAGCGCCTAAATAACCTAGAACGATGAAAGAAATCGCAAATTGAGCAATGTTCAGCTTGTGTAGCGTGCTACGGTAGCGAATTGACTTCACTTTACAACGATCTAACCAAGGCAATACGAACAGTACTGCAATCGATAGTCCCATCATCACCACCCCAGTCAACTTGTCTGGAATCGCACGCAAAATGGCGTAGAAAGGTGTGAAGTACCACACAGGTGCAATGTGCACAGGCGTCTTCATCGGGTTAGCCGCTTCGAAGTTCGGGCCTTCTAAGAAGTAACCACCGCCCTCTGGTACGAAGAACATGACCCAGCAGAATACGATCAGGAAGCCAGCGACGCCCATGATGTCTTTTACTGTGTAGTATGGGTGGAATGGAATACCATCAACTGGCCAGCCATTCTCGTCTTTGTTCTTCTTAATTTCGATACCGTCAGGGTTGTTTGAACCCACTTCGTGTAGCGCAATTAAGTGTAAGAACACCAGTACCACTAATACTAACGGCAGTGCAATCACGTGCAGCGCGAAGAATCGGTTCAGTGTCGCGCCAGAGATCACGAAGTCACCACGGATCCACAGGGTTAAATCATCGCCAATAACAGGGATAGCACCGAACAGAGAAATAATTACCTGCGCGCCCCAGTATGACATTTGACCCCATGGCAGCAAGTAACCCATAAAGGCTTCGGCCATCAACACGAGGAAAATCAACATACCGAACAGCCACAGTAGTTCTCTAGGCTTCTGGTATGAACCGTAAATCAAACCACGGAACATATGCAGGTAGATCACCACGAAAAACGCAGAGGCACCGGTAGAGTGCATATAACGCAGCAACCAACCGTATTCAACGTCACGCATGATGTATTCAACAGAGGCGAAAGCGCCCTCTGCGGTAGGTACATAGTTCATCGTTAACCAGATACCCGTCAGTAATTGGTTAACCAATACCAACATCGCTAGCGAACCGAAAAAGTACCAAAAGTTAAAGTTAGTTGGCGTCGCATACTGTCCAACATGACGGTTATAAGTCGCCGTCATAGGGATACGCGCATCAATCCAATTAATTAAATTCTTAACCATTACGCCACTCCTTTATCTACACCGATAATCACGGTGCCATCATCAACATATTGATGTGGAGGGATAACTAGGTTCAATGGAGCAGGTACGCCTTGGAAGACGCGACCCGCCATATCAAACTTAGAGCCATGACATGGACAGAAGAAACCAGAAGTGACACCTTCAACTTGCTCACCAAATGAATCTGGTAAATAAGTAGGTGAACATCCGAGGTGGGTACAAATACCGACGGCAATAAAATACTCTGGCTTAATTGAGCGCAGAGGATTAGTTGCATAATCAGGCTGCTGCATTTCAGCAGAAGCAGGATCTCTTAACTTATCATCATGTGTTGGCAGTTCATTGATCACAGCATCTGTGCGACGGACAACCCATACAGGTTTTCCACGCCACTCAACACGGATCAGCTGACCTGGCTCTACTTTACTGATATTTACTTCGACCGGTGCACCTGCAGCTTTCGCTTTGGCACTCGGATTCCATGACTTGATGAAAGGAACCGCTACAGCGACGGCACCAGCACCACCTACTACGGCGGTTGCGGCTGTCAGGAATCTGCGACGTCCGGTATCGACTGGCGCATTGCTCATCCACTTATCTCCCAGAGGGTGTTGGAATTTTTGTTTTTCAAAGACTTTCCGCCCGGGGTCATCACCATGGGCAAAAATCGAAGTTTGAAGCGGGGCTCATTATAGCTAAAAATTAGAAGCAGATCATAGTGAAAACACGCAAGTAAGTTAGGGAGATTGCGTGTTTTTTAAAAAATGGACAAAAAAAGCACAACAATTTACCTATTTTAACCCACATCGAGGATATTTTGAGCACATCCTCTTTTAGCTCGGCATGAAGCATGCATTGCTAATATAAATACCGCCCCTGTTGACCTCCAAATCAATCGATTTTAGATAAAAAATAGGCCCTGTTAAACAGGGCCTATTTCAACGCGGTTATTGACCTATTATTTCTTAGGTGCAGTGCTCTTCATATATTTAAAGAACTCACTGTCAGGCTCTAATACCATGATATCTGAGTTACCAGAGAAACTCTCACGATAGGCTTCTAAGCTACGAACAAAGCTAAAGAATTCAGCATCTTTACTATATGCGTCAGAGTAAATCTTAGCCGCTAACGCATCACCTTCACCACGAATGGTCAAGGCCTTACGTTCAGCTTCTGCAATCTTCACTGTCACATTGGCGTCAATAGTGGCACGAATGATTTCAGACTGCTCTTTACCCTGCGCTCTATGCTCTTTTGCCACCGCTTGACGCTCGGCACGCATACGTTGGTATATACTGTTACTGACGTTAGCCGGTAAATTGATTTGCTTTACACGCACGTCAACCACTTCGATACCTAAGTCTTTGGCGCTTTCTGAAGCATTAGCGAGTGCATCATTTTGCAATTCATCACGCTTACCAGAAACAATTTCCTTGATAGTGCGACGACCAAACTCTGTACGTAAATCGTTGTTGATCTTACGTTGGAGCAGCGATTCTGCATTCGATTTAATACCACCATTTGTGGATAGGTAATATTTCTCGAAGTCAAAAATACGCCACTTCACATAGGAATCAACCATCAGATCTTTTTTCTCTGAAGTGACGAAACGATCGGCTGCGCCGTCCAATGTCTGAATACGGGCATCGAGTAACTTCACTTTATCGATCACTGGCACTTTAAAGTGCAATCCAGGACCGAAAACGCGAGTCACTTGTTTACCGTCAACATTGTCTTTAACGATCTCACCGAAACGCGCCACAATGGCTCGCTCACCTTCGTTGACGACCATCATAGAAGATAAAACCACACCTAAAACAACGGCGATAAGAATAATACCTAATCTACCCATGAATTAATCCCTCCCTTGGCGAGTACGATCATCGCGGGACGGACGTCCACTCAAAGGCTCACCAATGCGAGTCGTTGATACAGATGAAGAATTGACATTCTGCTGAGGCTTAGGCTCCAGATCAGGTGTAGCAGTCTTCTCTTTCATTAACTTGTCTAACGGCAAGTACATTAAGTTGCCATTGTTTTTGGCATCAATCAGCACTTTGTTGGTCTCCGTCATCACCTGCTGCATTGTATCTAAATACAAGCGTTTACGAGTGACTTCAGGCGCCGCTTGGTACTCAGGTAACAGCAACTCAAAACGAGCCACTTTACCGCGAGCTTCTAGGATTTCGCGCTCTTTATAGGCATTGGCTTGTTGCGCCATGCGTTCCACTTCACCACGTGCTTTTGGTTCAATTTCACGGGCATAGGCTTCGGCTTCACGAATAAAGCGCTGCTCATCTTCTTGGGCTGAAATCGCATCATCAAAGGCATCTTTCACTTCTTCAGGCGGACGCGCCGGCAAGAAGTTAACGTCGACAATCGCAAGACCCAATTTGTACGGTTCAAGAATGCGTTCTAATTCTTTCCAAGTGTCACGACGAATCGCATCACGACCTGTGGTCAGAATATCGTCCATCTTGTTATGACCAATCACATAACGCAGGGCGCTATCGGTCGCTTCACGTAAGCTGGCATTGGCATCAACCGCACTGAATAGATACGAGTACGCATCTAAAATACGATACTGCACATCAAGCTCAACTTTCACGACGTTTTCATCGGATGTCAGCATGCTACCAGACGCTGGAATAGAGCGAACAGATTGCACATCGACGGGATAAATCTGGTCGATAAAGGTCGCTTTCCAGTGAAGGCCAGGGCCAATTTCACCATTGTGTTGACCAAAACGCAGTGCCACACCACGCTCAGCCTCTTTAATTGTGTAAAAACCCGAGAGTCCCCAAACAGCTAAAGCAATGGCAAGAATGATGATTAAGCTAAACGAACTAAAGTTCTGGCCTGATGAGCCATTGCCTTTGCCGCCAAAGCGCTTTGAAAAATTACGAAAAACCTCATCAAGGTCCGGTGGTCCTTTGTCGTTACCACCTTTATTTCCCCAAGGATCATTACCCTTGTTACCGGGCTCGTTCCAAGCCATTTAGCACTCCATAAGTGGATGAAATAAATTAGATTATTAACAAACAGCCTTTTCTATCGACGCATCGAAGATAAAGGTTTCTAACTCACCCTGACTCTGTTTAGCTAATCGGCGCCAATCGGCGTCCGATAAACGAACAGACAAAATACAGTTCCCCAGATCGTCGTACTCTTTCTGCTGTATCGCATCCAGTCGATAAAACTGGCCAAGATAATGTCCAGCAGTTGCCGGAATTCTAAGTGTAAGTTCCCTGATTACCTCACCAATAAGCTCAGTGATAGCCTTCAGGAGCAAGTCAAACCCCAAACGCTTTTGTGCCGAAACCCAGACGCGAACAGGTTTACCTGTGTCGTCATACTCGATCCTAGGTGTAACATCTTCGAGCAGGTCGATTTTATTACAAACGACCAACTGCATGACTTCATCGGCTTCGATATCTTTCAGCACATTTTGCACTTGTTCGAAATTATCCGCCATATTTTCATCTGCACAATCAACGATATGCAGTAGCAACTCCGCCTGACGCGTCTCCTGTAGCGTTGCCTTAAACGCGGCGACGAGATCGTGTGGCAAATGACGAATAAACCCTACTGTATCCGCTAATATCACGGCGCCATCGGGTAAATCTAGCTTTCTAAGCGTGGGATCGAGTGTGGCAAATAACTGATCGGCTGCATAAACATCTGACGAGGTTAACGCATTGAACAAGGTTGATTTGCCCGCGTTGGTATAACCTACTAATGAAACCGTTGGCATTTCGCTGCGTTTACGGGCGCGGCGACTCTGCTCACGTTGCTTATCAACTCGCTCTAAGCGCTTATTGATATTTTTAATCCGTCCCCTGAGCAGACGTCTATCGGTTTCTAGCTGGGTTTCCCCTGGACCACGTAAACCAATACCGCCTTTTTGACGTTCAAGGTGGGTCCAACCACGTACAAGGCGAGTCGACATGTGGCGCAATTGCGCTAGCTCCACCTGCAACTTACCTTCGTGAGTCCGTGCACGTTGGGCAAAAATATCCAAAATAAGCGTGGTTCGGTCCAATACTCGGCACTGGCACACTTGTTCAAGATTACGCTCCTGGGCTGGACTCAAGGCGTGGTTAAAAATCACCACATTGGCCTCAGTCGCAGCCACAAGTGCAGCTAATTCTTCGGCTTTTCCAGAACCCACAAAAAACTTGCGGTCTGGTGAGCGTCGACTTCCAGTAATCACCCCGACGGAACGCGCTCCAGCAGACTCAACCAGTAGCTGTAGCTCGACTAAGTCTTCTCGGCGTTCCTCATCGGAAAAGTCGATATGGACAAGAACCGCTGTTTCTCCCGCCTCATAACGATCAAACAAGAAGCAAACTCCTCAAATAAACCTTATTCACCACTTGGCATATCATCCTGCGCGCCATATCCGCCCTGGGCATTTTGATGGCCAGTGACGTTGAATGGACGTGCTGGAACTACTGTGGAAATAGCGTGTTTGTATACCATTTGGCTGACTGTGTTTTTCAACAGAATGACAAATTGATCAAACGACTCTACCTGTCCCTGGAGTTTAATGCCGTTTACCAAGTAAATTGATACAGGAACGCGCTCGCGGCGCAGTGCGTTCAAAAATGGGTCTTGTAAAGATTGCCCCTTAGCCATTTTATTATTTCCTTTTTAATTTATATAAAAATAAATCTATATCAGTGAAGTTTTTTGTTTAGTTTTAGTATTATACAGCAAGGGCTAATAAGCTAGCGGCATTGACGCATAAGTGTAACTAAATTCCCCTCAGCACCACTTTCAAGCCAATTTAACTCTGGCCAACTGCGCAACCATGTTAATTGACGCTTAGCTAATTGCCTAGTAGCTGCAACTGCTTTTTCGACCATAGTATCATAGTCAAACTCACCATCGAGGTACTGCCAGCACTGTCGATATCCCACGCAACGCATTGATGGCAAATCTAAATGCAAGTCACTTCTCGTTTTTAGCTGCGTAACTTCATTAATAAAACCTTGCTGCAACATGATCTGAAAGCGTTGCGCAATTAAGTTATGTAATACTTTACGCTCCCGGGGGGCAATGGCAAATTGCACCACATCGTAGGGCAAAGGTGCTGACTTAGTCTGTGTCAGCTCAGTCAGACTCTTGCCGCTTATTCTATAGACTTCCAGCGCTCTTGAAAGTCTTTGTGGATCATTAGGATGAATTCTTTCTGCCGACACGGGATCTATCTCCCGTAATTGGTCGTGCAGCACTTCCCATCCCTTAGTGTCCGCCTCAGCTTGGATCTCTGCCCGTATCGCTTCACTCGCACTCGGAAGCGGCGATAATCCTTCTAGTAGCGCCTTAAAATACATCATGGTGCCACCGACCAATAGGGGTGTTTTTCCCATGCTGATAATCTGTTCTATCTCTGCCAGTGCATCGGTTCGAAAATCGGCAGCGGAGTAACTCTCGCCCGGATCGCGAATATCGATTAAGCGATGCGGTCCACGGGCTAATTCTTCCGCTGAAGGTTTGGCACTGCCTATATCCATACCACGATAAATCAGGGCTGAGTCAACTGAGATAATTTCACAGTTGTGTTTCTCGGCCAATTCTAGTGCTAAAGCCGTTTTCCCAGAGGCCGTAGGTCCCATAAGGAATAACACTTTAGGCTGTTGTTCTTTATTCACTTGCTTGCTCTTCTAGCCACGACTGCCAAGGTAAGGATATTGCATTTTTGGCGATATACAGTCTTTTCTCTTCTGTTAACTGACAAAATGCAGCCCAAATCTCAGGCGCCGACACAAACCCCGCTAGGCTGTGCTTTGCCAACCACATAGCCAAAGCATTCGGCGCTGGTGTTTCGAAACGTAGCGATTGCAACCACTCGGGGATCGCCTTAGCTAACGGGCTGTCCCTGAGATATGGGGGCACTTTTTTAATAATCAACTGCTGATAGCGAATAGTTAGTTCTAATCCGAGTTGACGTATTAAGGTCTCATGTTCATCAATTAACGACTGCCACTCAGTGTCGGCAGCAACCGACACAGGCATCAATAAGGGCTGACCAATAAGCCCTGTGGCCAGTTTAGTTTCAATCTCATGGCTCCGAGTCACTAATGCTACTGATTTAATGGGCAATAAACTTAAATTTTGCCCATCCGCTAACACCCAAAATTGACCATCGAGTATTGCTGGCATAGGTAAAATCGATTGATACACCTTGTCTTGAACACTGTAGGCAGGGGTTTGCAGTAACGCGCCATAGCTTGCAATTGCCGCTGTTGAAGGCAGCTCGCTACGCGGTCGAGATCCCCCACTAGCATCACTTCGCGTCTCCCTTGGCACTGCCATGCTCCCAAAGGCGTTGCTATGAATCGCAGTCCCAGCACGGGTCCTTGATATATCAGCAGAACGAGGTTCAGCTAATGCCGTTTCAGATAGCGCCGTTTCGGTTTGACTCTCTCTTGGTGCATCAACCCATGCATGGGTGGCTTTAGTGTCTGAAGATTTAAGCTCGAAAGCAGAATGCGCAGGCTCGGTAACATGAAGACTATCTTCTACCTGTGGTGCGTTAGGCCCAAAACTGAACTCTCCTGCTTCCTCTAGCGCCGATTGCAATGCCTGCAAAATATAATCATGCACATAACGACTCTGGTGAAACCTGACCTCATGCTTAGCGGGATGCACATTGACATCCACTTGATGGGGATCAATATCCAACATCAACACATAACCTGGCTGTTCAAGTTCAGCTTTTTGAGCAAAAGCTTGGCGCACCGCATGATTAACAAGACGGTCACGCACCAAACGCCCATTTACATAAAAATAGTGGGTATCGGTCAGCACCGATGACCAAGGCGACTGCAAATAACCACTGAGGCGCAGATCATCGTGTTGACATTCAACGCGTAGCGACTCATCGGCAAATTGCCGTCCGGCAACCTGAGTCAGTCGCTGCAAATATTGCGGCTCATTCATCGCCGGACGATAGTTGCGTACGGTCTTGCCATTGTGAGTCAGGGTAAAGTGGATATCACCACGCACCAGTGCGATACGCTTAAGCCATTCATCAATATGGGTAAATTCGGTTTTGTCACTCTTTAAGAAGCGCCTACGAGCCGGCGTGTTAAAAAATAAATCCATCACTTCAATCGTCGAGCCCACAGGATGCGCGGCGGGCATGACTTTAACCACCATATCGGCCCCTTCGGCCTGAGCTTGCCACGCTTCGGTTTGCTCAACAGTGCGTGAAGTTAAGGTTAAGCGAGAGACTGAGCTAATACTGGCGAGCGCTTCCCCACGAAAGCCAAAACTTAAGATCGCTTCGAGATCGTCCAGCGTATGTAATTTGGATGTCGCATGGCGCGATAATGCTAAGGCAAGTTCGTCCTTTGGGATCCCCAAGCCATTGTCACGGATCTTGATAAACTTACTGCCGCCCCTATCGATTTCGATATCGATACGTGTCGCACCCGCATCTAGGCTGTTCTCGACGAGCTCTTTAACCACTGAAGCAGGCCTTTCAACGACTTCACCGGCGGCAATCTGGTTTGCCAGTTGTGGAGGAAGGATCTGAATACCCATAGATTTTTCCATATTAGCTCTCAGGGATCACTAGGGTTTGCCCTAACTGCACTACATCGGTTTTCATACCGTTGGCGCGTTTGATACTGGCCATTGATACTTGATATCTGAGTGCAATGGCTGAAAGCGATTCTCCACGGCTGACCTTATGCTTAACATTTCCGGCCGATTTGCCACTGGATTTAGTACTTGAACCTGCACTATTTTGCTTAGCAATCAAGGTATCCGCCGGCGGATTTCTTTGAAAATAGCGATTCACGCCTTTATAAATCGCGCTAGCTATATTCTCTTGGTGGCGACTACTCGACAATAAACGTTCTTCTTTGGGGTTTGAAATAAAGCCCGTTTCAACCAAGATTGAAGGAATATCCGGAGACTTCAACACGGCTAAACTCGCAGACTCAGGGCGACTCTTATGCAATTGTGTCACGCCCCCTAAATCCTTGAGAATATCCCCAGCAACAGAGTGCCCAATCGCCATCGAACTGTTCATCGACATGTCGAGCAATGTCATTGCAAGGTATTGTTCATTATCGGTGTTTTGGATGATTTCACCGGCACCACCCAGCAACTCTGAATGTTTTTCTTTTTGCTCCAACCAACGACCAATTTCACTATTAGCGCGGCGCATCGAGAGCACCCATACGGAGGCGCCACGGGGATTAGGTGAAGTAAAAGCATCCGCATGGATAGAGAGCAAGAGGTCCGCCTTACTGTTGCGGGCCAGTTCCGAGCGTTTGTTCAAATTCACAAAATAATCGCCGGTGCGGATCATCACGGCCCGCATACCGGGTGTATCGTTGATTTTACTTGCCACTCGCCGTGCAATTTCAAGGGCAACCTTCTTCTCATATACCCCGGATGGACCAATGGAACCTGGATCGTCGCCACCATGCCCTGCGTCGATGGCAATCACAATGTCACGGGAGGATTGCGCTGCTTGGGTCACAGTTTTGACTGGGGTTGATGACGCGACAGTCGTTGCCGTAGTGGCAGTTTTATCCTCGAGATCCACCACCAGACGATTGCCGTAGGGCGCGGTAACAGGCAGGGAAAATAAGTTGGCATTTAACGGTTTAACCAGATCGATCACTAAACGTAAATCGCCTTTAGTCGGGGATTTGCTCACCCGGATCCCTTTAACCAACTTGCTGTTATTATCGATATTTTTAAGAGTAAGCTTAGTCGATGCCTTTTTAAGATCGACCACTAAACGATTCGGACCATCGAGGGAAAAGTGTGTGTAATTGGGTGCTTCACTTAGGTCGAATACGACACGGGTCGATTCGGGGGCGGCCCAAATACGTACGCCTTCTAACTGATTTGCCGCATGGGCTGACACAGTAAAAAAGGCACACAGTAAAACAGTAAGAACTTGCAAATAATGATTAATTTTAGTCATTGTTGTTTTTATTTTATCGCGGCTAATAGCTTTTTACCTGATTCTGATAAGGCTTGGATTTGGATTTCACGCCCAGTATTGGCATAACTTAAATGTAAGTGGATATCGGCATTAGGTAATAAACCTTCTCCTTTATCGGGCCATTCCACTATACATAGGCTCTTATGGGTAAAATAATCGCGGATCCCCATAAATTCGAGTTCTTCAGGATCGTTTAAACGATACAAATCAAAATGATAAATTTCGACACCATCAAGCTCGTAAGGTTCAACTAAAGTGTAAGTCGGGCTTTTTACTGCGCCTCGATGGCCAAGCCCTTGAATTAGCCCACGACTTAGGGTCGTCTTACCGGCACCCAAATCACCCGTTAAATACAGAGTCAAAGGCGCTTGAACATGGCGAGCCAATTTTTGCCCTACCGCAATAGTGTCGTCTTCGTTTTTTAAAAAAAAGGTTAACTCTGTCATTTCCACTTATATCACTACTATTGTTGATGGATGAGATTGCTCAAGCATAAAAAACCAGCAATGACCTATGCTTGAGCCTCACATACCGCCTAGAGTAAATCACTATTCACTAATTGGCGAATAAAAGGCATTAAATCACTCGCTAACATGCCCCGTTCACCTTGTACTGCGGCAAGATCCGCAGCGCAGCCATGAACGACAACCCCAACGACGGTTGCCTGCATATTATCCAGACCTTGAGCCATGAGCGCACCTATAATACCAGATAACACATCCCCACACCCACCACTGGCAAGCCCAGGATTTCCCACGGGGGCGACAACCATTTGCTGACCATCGAAAATCACTGTACCCGCGCCTTTTAATAGCACCACACCGCCGTATTTTTGCTGCATTGCACGCACGGCGGCGAATCTGTCCTGCTCAATCTCTGTGACAGAACACCCCAACAAGCGGGCGGCTTCTCCAGGATGGGGCGTTAACACCCAATTTGTTTGCCTGCGAGGTTCATTACTGAGCAGATTCAACGCATCGGCATCTAATACGCAGGGTTTATCACTCAGACCCGCCGCTTTAAACAAGTTATAACCCCAATCGTGCTTACCCAGCCCAGGGCCAAGCACTATGACCTGTGCCCAGCCAAGCCGCAGATAGACCTCCATATCGACGAGATCGCAGCCCCAAAACATCAATTCAGGGCGGGAAACATTGACTGTCAATTGATGTTCGGGGCGACTGATCACTGTGACCAACCCAGCACCAGCACGTAAACAGGCTTCACTGGCAAGGCGTATTGCCCCAGCCATGCCGATATCACCACCAATCAGAGCCACTTTACCCGATTGCCCCTTATGACTATCCCTCGCACGGGCGGCAAAATAGTCTTTTAGCATTTCTCTGCCAACACGTAAGGCGTTGCAATCCCTAAAGAATGGGGTTAGACCTAGATCGGCAAATTCAATAAAACCACTATGGTGCCGCGCCTTGCTGGTGAGCAATCCCTGTTTCACGCCACCAAAACAGAGGGTCACATCGGCCATAACAGCCTCCTCTGCGACTGTCCCCGTATCGGCAAGAATTCCCGACGGGAGATCTAGGCTCAAGACCCAGGCAGCACTTTGATTAACGGCGTTGATCAACGCTGCCGTTTCCTCCCGTACACTGCCCTGCACGCCAGTCCCAAGCAGACCATCAACCATGACCTCTGCCTGTAAAATATCTTCAATTTTAGCGGATTGAGCCGCACCACCCTGATTAAGATAAGCCGTTAATGCCTGTTCAAACTCGTCACTGCCCGTGGTTTTTGGCAACATAACACAAACCGAGATCCCCGCCTCAAGCAAAAGCCGAGCACAGACTAAGGCATCTGCACCATTATTACCGCTGCCGGCGAGGATCGAGACTGTTTTAGATTGAATACCGCCCCGTTCGGCAAGGTGCTTAACCAAACATTGAAATGCGGCACTACCTGCCCGCTCGACTAAACCATAAAGTGTCGACGCCCCTTGAGTCACGGCGAGTAACTCGGCTTCCCTAATTTGCTGCTGGGTATAAAGCGCCGTGGGTAATCTTGATAAATCCTGTGCCATAGATAAGCTCCTGCGCCACCAAAGAATGAATATCTCACTTCATCACTCAGTCCATTGAACCTATCGATTCAATCGTCTTACTGATAAAGAACAAATAAAAACTGCTCGTTAGATCAAGAAAGTAACAAAAATGGCTCAACCAAATTATGACGTAAATCAGTTGCTGAGCGAAAATATCAACGGGGTAGTGATAAAAAAGCGGCGATAGAAATAACAAAACCAGCAATCAGCTGGCTTTGTTAGGGGAAGGGAAGTTTAAGTTAGATATCATCCATCCGAATTGTGCTATGGACTAAACGTTGTTGCTGCGTTTTTTCCACCCGAATTAAGTCGGCCAATGCACTACGCGCATCCTCTGCCGTCGTCGAATTAACGGTTTTCTCCAGTAGACCAATGAGCCGATTTTCCAAGTCGAGATGTAAATTAAGTACATCATCCTCACTCATATTCGCTGGCAACATAGTGTCTTGGCAGCGCTTGGTAAAATCTTCAAATACAAAGTCTTTATACCAAGTATCGAGAATACGATGGGGAGCATCGTCCATATAATCACGCAGTTTTTCCGCCACATTTTTTTGATGGGACTCAAAATATTCCAACATCATTTTCACTCGAGCCGAATCGGCTTGATTCATGAGTCGGCCATAGAGTTGCGCCATATCTAAGCGGCAATTTGCCACATACTCGAGTAGGTCACGCAATTGTTGAATACGCATATAATGCACTCCACTGTCAGGCCAACAACTTGGCGCTATTAACTTTGTCTAGCTTCATTATGTGAGTAAAAGCGCTACGAATATTTGAACAAGGTCATAATTTAACTTTCGCAATCTAACCTAATTTAGGCATTCTTGAAGAAACACGCTATAGATCACGCATCTAAATCCTATCACACTGTTTTTTATAAGAGAGAAAAGCCAAAAAGCACTTAACCTAGAGTGTTAGCGCAAGTCTTTGGTTGTAAAGAGTAAGCCTGAGATAGAGGATTTGTTGTAGATAGGAGCGACATGATTTTGATCAAGAGCGGTTCGAACCGATGACCTATACCTTGGCAAGATATCGCTCTACCAACTGACAACTGAGCTAATGTCGCATGATCTGTATTAATGACTTGGTAAATCATTAAGTTTTAATTTGGAGCGACATATCGGGTTCGAACCGATGACCTATACCTTGGCAAGGTATCGCTCTACCAACTGAGCTAATGTCGCATAATTTGGAGCGACATATCGGGTTCGAACCGATGACCTATACCTTGGCAAGGTATCGCTCTACCAACTGAGCTAATGTCGCATGATCTGTATTAATGACTTGGTAAATCATTAAGTTTTAATTTGGAGCGACATATCGGGTTCGAACCGATGACCTATACCTTGGCAAGGTATCGCTCTACCAACTGAGCTAATGTCGCATAATCTGTATTAATGACTTGGTAAATCATTAAGTTTTAATTTGGAGCGACATATCGGGTTCGAACCGATGACCTATACCTTGGCAAGGTATCGCTCTACCAACTGAGCTAATGTCGCCTTTTGTATCGCTACTACATTTGCCTTCAACATTAACAAAGGTATCGTCTCTCTGCCTTTGCCAACTGAGCTAATGTCGCCTTTTGTATCGCTACTACATTTGCCTTCAACATTAACAAAGGTATCGTCTCTCTGCCTTTGCCAACTGAGCTAATGTCGCAATCACTTATATGTTCGGCACTTCATGTCCGCATCAAAAAGTTGAGGCCGCATTATATGAAAAATTCATGCGGCTGCAACCCCTTCTTGCAGATTTATCTGCCGATCGGTCAAATTTTAAATACTTTGCTGCGGTAATACTGTAATTCTGCGATCGATTCTTGGATATCCTGCAGTGCTTGGTGGGTACCTTGCTTCTTAAAACCTGCCATAGTGTCAGGACTCCATCGTCTCACCAGCTCTTTTACCGTGCTGACATCGATATTGCGGTAATGGAAGAAATCCTCCAATTCACGCATATAACGATTTAAGAAGCGGCGGTCTTGGCCCACGCTGTTACCGCACATAGGCGATGCGCCCTTAGGCACGTACTGCTCTAAAAATGCGATGGTTTGTGCAACAGCCTGCACTTCGTTCACTTGGCTTGCACGCACTCTATCGATCAGACCCGATTCACCGTGGTGTTTTTGGTTCCAATCATCCATGGCCGCTAGCACTTCATCCGACTGATGAATGGCGATCACTGGGCCTTGACCGATAATATTGAGTTCTTGGTCCGTTACTAATGTGGCAATTTCAATGATCCTGTCAACATCGGGCTCTAATCCCGTCATCTCTAGGTCAATCCAAATGAGATTATTTGCATCTGCCGCCATAAATCTGCCTTATTGTGTCAGTTAGCCTAAATTCAGGCATTTTTATTCAAGAGCGTGTATCATACTGCTTTTTTCCAACACAAAAAATCACCTAATTGACGAAGACGAATCTGTGAGTAAAAAGAAACCCCTAAGCCAAGGTCAATTACGCCGTATGCGTGCCAATCACGAGAAACGACTCAATCGTGACAGCGGCGAAAAAAATACGCCAGAGTTACAGGATAGTTCACTCGGAGCCGAACAGAGCGGTACAGTGATTTCCCGTTTTGGCCAACATGCCGACATCGAAACCGAAGACGGCCAGATAGTACGTTGTAATATTCGCCGAACCATTAATAGTCTAGTCACTGGCGACAAGGTTGTTGTACGCTTAGCCATTGAGAGCCAAGCCAATAGCGGTATCGCGGGTATCGTTGAAGCCGTTCACCCAAGACGTTCTTCGCTGACACGCCCAGATTTATACGATGGCGTTAAGATTATCGCCTCGAATATCGATCAAATCTTGATCGTTTCTTCAGTATTGCCCAGTTTTACCACCCAAATTATCGACCGCTACTTAGTCGCCGCCGAAGATACCGATATTCCGCCTATCATTATTTTGAATAAAATTGACTTACTCAATCCCGATGAGGCCCAGGCAATAGATGAAGCGCTACAGCGCTATAAAGACATTGGTTATCCCGTTTATAAGGTCAGCAGCAAGTTAGGCGAAGGTATAGATACCATCAAGGATTTGCTTAAGGATAAGGTCAGCGTATTTGCTGGTCAGTCTGGTGTCGGTAAATCTTCCATAATCAATGCGCTATTGCCAGATGCGGATCTCTTAGTGGGTGATGTATCCGATAACTCGGGTTTAGGGCAGCACACGACTACCACGGCCAAACTATTGCATTTACCCAGCGGTGGCGATTTGATTGACTCCCCCGGCGTACGTGAATTTGCCCTATGGCACTTACCCGCGCAGCGTGTAGGTTGGTGCTTTATCGAATTCCGCGACTTTTTAGGTGGCTGTAAATTCCGCGACTGTAAGCATGGTGACGATCCGGGTTGTGCATTAAAAACGGCAGTAGATGAAGGTAAAATCAGTGAAGATCGCTTCAACAATTACCATCGCATTATTGCCAGTCTCGATGAACAACGCCATGCGCGGCATTTCCGCGCGGCCACTGACGAATAACTATTTAGTGATAAATAACAACGGTCTCAGCACAGATTGAGCGGTAAGAAAAGGAATTAAAATTGGATAAAGTCAAAATTGCCCTGCAGTACATGCTGCCAAAACACTTATTATCACGTTTAGTGGGTAAGCTCGCCGCCGCGCAGGCTGGCGCCTTGACCACAGCCGCCATCAAGTGGTTTATCAAGCAATATAACATCGATATGAGCGAAGCGGCCCAGAGCGAACCTGAGGCCTACAAAAGCTTTAATGACTTCTTTACCCGTGCGTTAAAACCGGGGATCCGCCCCGTCAACCAAGCCCCTCACATTATGGTGCATCCCGTTGACGGCGCAGTAAGCCAACTGGGGCCAATCAAAGATGGTCGTATTTTCCAGGCTAAAGGGCATCACTACTCTTCGCTCACCTTACTAGGCGATCAAGCCGAAGATGCCAAGCGCTTCGAAGGTGGTGATTTCGCGACTATCTACTTAGCGCCTAAGGATTATCACCGTATCCATATGCCAATCAAAGGCACATTATCGAAGATGACCTATGTACCCGGTGAGCTATTTTCGGTCAATCCATTAACCGCAAGACACGTTCCCGGCCTTTTCGCCCGTAACGAACGTGTGGTGGCGATATTTGAAACCGAGCTAGGCCCCCTGGCCATGGTATTAGTCGGTGCGACTATCGTTGCCAGTATTGAAACCGTCTGGGCCGGCACCATTACGCCGCCTACGGGTAAGCAAGTGTTTACTTGGGAATACCCAACTGTGGGGCCAGATGCCATCACTTTAGATAAGGGCGATGAAATGGGCCGCTTTAAATTGGGCAGTACTGTGGTGATGTTATTTGCTAAAGATGCGATTGACACCTTTGCCGAAGGAGTTGAAGCCGAGGCGGTAACCCGTATGGGCCAAGCCTTTGCCAACCTTAAAGATATCAAATCAGCGGACTAAGCGTTTTTGAGTGCATCGAATGTGAATGCTGCTAAATCCTCGGGATTAATCGAGTTACATATTGCTGTGCTGATGTTTGGCGGCACAGCATTGTTCTCAAAACTCATTCCCTTAAGTGCGCTCGATATCACCCTCTTACGCTGCTGCGTTGCCTCTGTGGTTTTAGGCCTGTTGGTAAAATTTCGCCGTCAGCACTTAACCTTGGCGAGCAAGCAAGATTATCTGGTGGCTATCGCTTTAGGCGTGATTGTGAGCCTACATTGGGTCACCTACTTTGCCGCGATGCAACTCTCATCGGTCGCCATCGGCATGATCGCCTTCTTCACCTATCCGGTGATGACAGTCATTGCCGAGCCGTTATTAACGGGTAATAAAATCAAGCTGATGGATATTATCAGTGGCATCTTAGTGCTGATAGGCGTTGTGCTCTTGATCCCCGAAGCCAATCTTGGCAATGATACCACCTTAGGGATCGCTATCGGCATACTCTCGGCGATGTTATTTACCGCCCGTAACCTGCTGCAAAAACGCTATTTTTCCCAGTATAGCGGCCCCCACGCCATGTTTTATCAAACCTTAGTGGCGGCGGTGTTTCTCATGCCTTGGCATCAAACTGAGTTACAGAGTATCTCCCTCGAAATCTGGGGTTTGATTGCGCTGCTCGGGGTCGTGTTTACCGCGACACCCCACGCATTGTTTACCTCGGCACTCAGGCACTTAAGTGCTAAAACCGTTGGGCTCGTTTCCTGCTTACAACCCTTTTATGGTGCCATGTTGGCGCTGGTGATTTTGGGTGAAGAATTAAGTCTCGCAACCCTGATTGGCGGCACGATAATCGTTACCACCGCAATTTTTGAAACCCATCAGTCACACCAATCACAGCGGCAAAAAAAGAACGTTTGATACATACCAATCTCAGCCTAAGTTGGCTAAGATGAGTGCGTCATTTCCCTCGGGTTGTTTTTAGTCGATATGCCACGTATTTTATTGTTCATTATTGCTTTTTTCTCTTTTCACGCCTTAGCCAATTCGCCATTGCAATTGGATAAACGTCTTGGTTTAAACAACCAAAATCAGCAACAAGCCATTAGCATCGATGAACAAATTGCCGAGCTAAAAAGCAATATTGATAAACTGGCGGCGAATGCGGCGAATTTCCAGCAGACACAGCTTGATTTTGAAAAACACAAAAACCATATAAGCCAAGGACTCAAAGAGGCTTCAAGCCAGTTAACATTGGATAAAGACACAGATCTCAGCCAACAGGCATCGATGGCCTATCTACGCTTGTCGGAATTAAAGGAAAGCGAGTCCACCTTAGGCAATCAGGTCAATGAGTTATTGCAACGCCATAATCTTTTGCCCTCAGTGATTGCGACGGCAAGGCAGAATGTGCTGCAAAGCAAGAAGTCTGAGCTTGCGCCCTTGGATACCCCAACGGGAGAATTGCAGCAAACCCAGCGGATCTTCTTAGAACAGAGCCTCGTCACTAATGAAGCGGAACTCGCCAGTAGCCAAAAGCGTATCGAACTGACTCAGCTACAATTGCAGTTAGTACGTCAGCAATTGCTCCAACAGGAAGCCTTGATTGAAACCATCAACAGGGCGATGAATAAACAGCGCCAACAGCAAATCGACGCCACCTTAGCCAACAATCTCGTTGCAACGGATAAAGTCGTCGATCCTGTAACGCGCAATATTGCCGATACGAACCAGATCTATGGTCAAAAACTGCAAACCTTAACCCTGCAAATTAACAATGTGATTGAGCAGCAGGAACAAGCCGAGATCCAATATCAATCCCAAGCTAAACAACTGGCGAATATCCAAGAACAAATTACTTGGGTAAAAATGAATTCCGCCTTCGGCGAACGCTTCTTGCAAATGCTGCAATCGCTGCCTAAGCCACCCAACCACGAAAAACTGCAAACGCTTATCGCCGATGCGCGCTTAGACAGATATCACTTAGAACAGCAACAGGCGCTCAATGAACAGGAATTAGAGCAACCAAGCCTCTACACTGAAGCCCAAATTAAGCTGCTCAATTCCCAGCAAGTGTTGCTCACCCAGTTAATGCAAGGTCATGATCAATACCTGAGTGAACTTGGTAAACTTAAATTAAATTATCAGCAACTTAGCCAGCAAAACCTCACCCTTAAAAATACCCTTAACGAACATTTATTCTGGGTGCCTAATGCCGCCAGTATCAATAAATTATGGCTGACAGATGTCCAGCGCAGTACCCTATGGTTAGTACAACAAGCACAATGGGGGCAACTGGATAAAGCCTGGCAAGAGCAAAATGACTATTGGTCATGGTGGATCATTCTGCTGGTGCTGTGTCTCGTCATCCAAGATCTCGTTACCCCTAAATTTAATCGGCTACTCACCCATTACGCCACCTATGTGGGTAACGTGACCCAAGATAAGTTTATTTACACCCTAAAAGCACTTATCTGCAGTATTGGTTATGCCTTAATAAAACCTTTGCCTGTGGTCATTGCCGGGTGGATTTTCTACCAATCCGAGCGCAACTTCGTACAGGCCGTGGGTATGGGGATTTTGGCCATTGGCCTAGTGTATTTATTGTATCGTTTGATTTTTATCTTGGCCCTCAATAAGGGCGTTTTGGTTGGACACTTTAAGCGTCCCTCAAAACTCATTCAAACCGGCCAATTTCGGCTAAAGCACTTTGTGTTAGTCGTGAGTCCCCTGCTGGGATTGATGGGTTTTACCGAAGTATTAGACGCCTCTTTAGTGCGTAACAGCATAGGCCGGGGGGCATTTATCCTCTTTTGTATTATGTTGTTCTTGCTCTACAAAGACATTCTTATCCTGAGTCGCCAAAATATCGATAGTCAAAAGGAGGGTAAGAATAAGAAACTGCTCCAAAAAATGCTCTGGGCCCTGTTAATTTCGGTGCCACTGTTGAGCGCAGGGCTTGCCTTCAGGGGCTACTACTTTACCGCCTTCCAGATGTTGTTACAGCTGCAGCTTTCCTTAATATTAGGCCTAGGCTTTTTGCTGTTATACCAACTCATTAAACGTTGGATGTTGATCGAACGCCGGCGTATCGCCTTCGACCGTGCTAAGGCCAAACGTGCCGAACGACTAGCCCAACGGGAAAAAGGGGAAACACACCATCCATCCAATGATGGTCTCGACACCTACGAGGAACCCGTTGTCGACCTCGAAACTATTTCGAGCCAGTCCCTAGGCTTAGTGCGCTCACTGTTGCTGCTCGCATTTTTAGCCAGCTTGATTGGCCTCTGGACTCAAACCCACACGGCGCTGTTTTCCTTCCTCGATGGCATCACCCTGTGGACCACTAACACTAGCATTAATGGTTTAGAGCAACAGTTACCTATCACCATGAAATCCCTGATGTTTGGATTAATCATCGTAGGGTTCTCTTTAATGATAGCGACCAATCTTCCTGGATTATTAGAGCTGATGATCCTCCAACGGCTCGACCTTACGCCCGGCACCGGATTTGCGATTACCACGGTCAGCCGCTACTTAGTGGTCTTTTTAGGATTATTGATTGGCTTTTCAAACCTGGGGATGGAATGGTCCAAACTGCAGTGGTTAATTGCCGCGCTATCACTCGGTTTAGGTTTCGGCCTACAGGAGATTTTTGCCAACTTTATCTCGGGTCTGATTATTCTGTTTGAAAAACCCGTGCGCATTGGCGATACGGTCACTATCCGCGATCTCACTGGCACTGTGAGTAAAATTCAGATCCGCGCCACGACGATTATCGACTGGGATAGAAAGGAAATTATTATTCCCAATAAAGCCTTTATCACCGAACAGCTGATCAACTGGTCGCTATCCGACCCTATTACTCGGGTGATAGTGTATGTCGCGGTTGCCAGGGACTCTGATCCCGCAAAAGTCGAGGCGACCCTCTATCAAGCGGTGCAGGAATGTGAGGATGCATTGGCCACTCCAGAGCCAGAGGTTTGGTTTGCAGGTTTTGGTAAGCATACCCAAGATTACGAGGTGCGCGCCTATGCCAAAGATATGTCGGCTCGCTGGCCATTGCGCCACGATCTTCATAAACGCATCACTAAAAAGCTCAAAGAAAACAATTTAGAACTCGCCTATCCGCAGATGGAAATCCATATCAAAAATGGCCAGAATCGCGATCAGGTCGGCATTATTCGAAGTTAACAGGATTGTAGAACATGCTTATTTTTGCTCACCGCGGCGCCAGCGGTTACGAGGTCGAAAACACCTTAGCCGCCATGGCTAAAGCACTGCAATTAGGTGTCCAAGCTATTGAACTTGATGTCCATAATGTCGAAGGCGAGCTGGTCGTATTCCATGATAGGCGGCTCGATCATAAAAGCTCAGGCACTGGTGTCATCCACTTAATCGATCGTGCCTACCTTGAAAGCATTAATGTGAAGGGTGAGCCAATCCCAACACTCTGGCAAGTGCTTGAATTAGTTGCGGGCCGCTGCATAGTCAATATTGAGTTGAAGGGCATAAATACCGTTGCACCTTTGCTCGACTTATATCCTAAGGCATTAAACGAACTCGGTTTTACTCCTGAGCAATTGCTGCTTTCCTCCTTTAATCACCCCTACCTGCAGGCAGTAAAACAGGCATTACCCGAGGCCTTAGTCGCACCACTCCTTGCCAGTATTCCCTTAGATGGCGCGGCGGTAGTCAGTGAACTGGCGGCTTACTCATTACACTTAGATATCAGTTTTATCAGTCAAGCTCTGGTAGATGATGCCCACCACAGGGGCGCTAAAGTGTATGTCTATACCGTCGATCATCAAGATGATATTCATGCACTTAAGCAAATGGGGGTCGACGGTATTTTTAGCAATTATCCCGATCGGGCCATGAAAGCACTCACCCAAACCAGCAGCACAAATTACCAAGGCTATTTTGAGTAAGTGAGTTATTGAGGGTGATTAAGCTTGGTTATTTCGCTGTGCCCAATAGCCGATAAAAATAAACATGGCCAGAATGAGTAGAAACATCCAATGGGATGGCATAGCCACGATTTGCCTTGCCACCCAAGGGATGACTTTGACAATCAATAGACCGTAGCCGAAGGCATTTACAATAATAAAAACAACGGTTCGTAACACAAAGGAATGCCCCAAAAGATGGCGCCTGATCGTGCGGTTGATATCGGCCGAAAACACTAAAATCAGACACACCAACATAGCGGTGGCAATATCAAATGCCCAAGGGCGCAGCATATTCCCTAAGTGGGCAATAATCGCAACTAACTGTTCAAACATAATACTCAACCTCAAAAGGTGCTACGCAGCCCCAAACTTTGACTACCAGCACATTGAAAAATAACGATAACCAAGCATAAAGGGAGACGCCATGGGGCACAAGTTACTCTTACTCACTAAGGCAAATGAGCAGTATCGCCAACTGATTGAGGCACAAAAGCTAACGGATCTCGTGTTACTCAGTGATGACCCCGCCAATATCGCCACGGCCGACATCTGGCTCGCTGAACCTAAACTCGCCGCACCTTTACTGCCCCACGCCAAAAAACTGCAATGGCTGCAGTCTAGCTTTGCGGGGATAGATGCCCTGCTCAGTCCAAGGGGAAGGAAAGACTATCGGCTCACTAATATAAAAGGAATTTTTGGACCGTTAATGAGTGAGTATCTGTTTGGTTATTTGCTTGCACATATCCGTGGACACCATTTTTACCGGCAGCAACAGCGGCAAAAAAACTGGCAGGCTCAGCCCCCAATGCGCCATTCGACATTGCAGGGAATGCGGCTCCTTTTGCTCGGCACAGGTTCTATTGCACAGCAGGTTGCACAAACGGCAAAACATTTTGGGATGCAAGTAACCGGAATAAACCGCAGTGGCCAGGCCGTAGCAGGGTTTGATCAGATTGAAGTCATCCCAAGATTAGAGCAAGCCATAAATGATGCCGATGTGGTGGTCAATTTGCTGCCAAGCACACCAGAAACGCGCAATATTCTGAATGCACCTAGGCTATCAATGCTGAAGGAAGATGCCATCCTGATGAATGTGGGCCGTGGCGATGCATTAGATCTCGATGCACTCAATGCACAGCTTATCGCCCATCCGTTGCAGCAAGCGGTATTAGATGTATTTCATCAAGAACCTTTACCCGCAAGCCACCCTATTTGGGACAGACCAAACGTTGTGATCACACCACACATTTCGGCGCCCAGCCATCCAGAGCAAATAGTTGATATTTTTAGCGATAACTACCATAGATTCATCAAGGGTGAGCCCTTGTTATCCCAAATTGACTTTGCTAGGGGTTACTAAAATGCGCGCCGCGTAACAAAATAAGTAAAGACTTAGGTTAAGATAAAAAATCACGATTGCATTTGATAAGTGTTTTCATTTAGAATTAGCACAATTCAGATTGGAGACGAAAAAATGTACGTTTGTCTTTGCCATGCCATCACCGACACGCAAATTAAACATGCCGTAAGCCAGGGCGACAGCTCGCTTGCTGACGTTAAAAAGCGCTTAGGTGTCGCCAATCAGTGTGGTAAATGCGCCAGAATGGCCGTGCAGATCATTCAGAATCAATTAGAGCTTGAGCCGAATTATTACGAGGTGGCTTAAGCCCTGCAGCGAATGTTCTGGCTGAGTATATCGGTCCAGTGTCCCAAATCTCCCCTTACGCTTTCCATCCAATAGCCACATATTTAATCGGCCCCCTTTTAATCGGCCCCTCTTTAATTGATAGGCAGGTTACATTCCGCCTTAGCTGCCTATGCGCATTTGTGCATTTGTGCATTTGTGCAAATGAGTAAAACGGCATCTGCAGTTCATTTTATTGATGGTGCATCCCATTCATTGTTAACCCAGCTCACTGTTGACCCAACTAACTGTTGACCCAGCTAAGCGTTGACTCAACAGAATGGAATGCGGGCAGTGACGGTACAATATTTTTGTTATTTACGTTTTAAAAGGTAAGCCGCCTCATTTAGCCAAGGCACTTCTTTCTTTATAAATCGAGGGTTATCGGCGAGAACGTCTTGGCAATCCAGCCCTTGGATTTCAAAATCATCACTCAAATGTTGCTCAACCCAAGTCGGTGATACCGCAAACGGTGGGCCGTTTAATGCCTCCTGCGGATAATCTAAGGTCACGAGCAAGCCTAGGCTGCCACTGGGTAATAAACTCGCTAACTGCTTAGCATATTGGGCACGCATACTTTCGGGCCAAGCGATCAAGGCCGCACGGTCATAAAATGCCGTCACATCCTGCGTAAGTTCATTCGGTAGAGTGAAGATATCACCTTGGTATAAACTGATCTGCTCGGTTTGATAGTGCTGGTGCTCGCCCACTGCAGTTTTGGTCATCTCGAGTTGGTTATCACTGAAAAATTGCTGCACAGCGAGTTCATTCAACTCACAACCTATCACTTGATGGCCCTGTTCGGCCAAAAAGCACATATCCAATGACTTACCGCACAGGGGAACAAAGACTTTAGCAGCGGCGGGCAATGCAAGCTTCTGCCAATATTTAATGAGGAAAGGATTGATATCCTGTTGGTGAAAACCTATTTGCTGCTGGTGCCACTTGTCATGCCAAAAACCGGGTTCCATAGATATATCTCAAATCACTAAAGTGCCCCTTACTCTAATGACATTTGTCTATGGATGCAAAAACTCTGATATCGCAAGTTAATCATAGGGATGTAAAGACTCACTTACTGATCTAGCGCAGCCTGAACTTTACGAAGCCAAACACAATTATCACACTGACATTGGCGGCGAGATAAGTGATGTGGGCTCAAGGATGAATCAATAAAATCCACCGCGATCAACAATTGCTGCTTCAATTCGGCAATGGATTTTTTCTCTACCGCAACGAGTTCATCGTTCTGATTCATCCAAATGCATTCCATGCCCTGGTGACAGGTTAAACACTGCTCATCACTGTCATTAAAAAATACCGCGTGGGGACAGTGGGTCACCTCCATTGACTGCAGGATTCGTTTACGCGGATATTCTAATAGCTCAATCAGTAACGCTTTATATTGGGCGGGCATATGCCCTCCTTCAACTACATTTTGTCTGCGGGTTAGTTAACAAAAATTTATCCCATCCACTGCGCCAAAGATTACCTATAGTTCACCCAATTTAACTTGATATAAATCAAAGTCAGCGACGAAATGATCGGATAGGTAAGCAGGTAACCAGCGTCAACGCTTAACACCATACACATAGACAAAAATAAATATCCCCCCTTATTTGATTATCTCCCCCGCTTACTGGTTAAATGAACAAAACGAGGAGCACGATTTTGCAAACACCCCAGCTACAGCATTTTTACATTTCAGAAGAGCAATCCATCTATTTGCTTAAGGCCAATGATGCCCGCAAGCACAAGGCTTGGATCCGTCTCTGTAAACAACAGCTGAGTAAATTGGGCTATACCGATATCGAATTTATCGGCAAGGGAGCCTATGGCTTCGTTTTTGCGGGAGTCAATCTTGCGGGTGATGCCCATGTCTTTAAATTTTCACGAATTACACTGCCGCAACATATTCAAGACAGGCTAGAAGAAGAAGCCTTTATGCTGTCCTTGCTCAAGCATCCCAATGTGCCCGCCGCCATCAAATTTGAGCGGGTCGGCAAGCAAGGGATCCTAGTGATGGAACGTGCTAAGGGGGAAGATCTTGAGCAGCTTTGCCGCCGTTTGGGCGCTCTGCCCGTGGCCATGGTGATGAGTATTGCCCGGCAATTGGCCGATATCTTGTATTACCTACGTACGGGTAAGCCATTGGTTCATGGCGATATTAAACCTTCAAACTTAGTCTATGATACCCAAAGCCAACACTTGTCATTGATCGACTGGGGCTCGGCGGTATTCGCCCAGCGTGATGAATATAACAGGCCGGTAGAAGACAACGTGATGGCGCTAATGTCGAGCGATCAGCAACATACCAATGCCCGTATGGGGGACGTGTATTTTATCGGAGAAGAGCAGCTCAATGGCGCCCTCTCCAGCCCACGTTTCGATGAACAAGGGGTTGCGGCAACCTTATATGCCCTCGCCTCTGGGCAAGCGAGCCGTTTCGGGGCGCAGGTCATTCCCCCCACCAGCATAGGTTTACCCATGGAGCTTGCCCGCACCTTAGAGGGCATGCTCAGTAGCGATGCCAAGCAGCGTAACATTGCGGGGGATTACTTTTTAAAAAGCATGCGTCACAGCCACAGATTACACCTACCCGAGCTGCCTAAAGCTGAACTACAGGGCGAGATCCCCGTCTGGGTGCAGTCCCGTGAGAAGGATGTTGAAACCGTGAGCTACAGTTCCCGGAAATCCTTTTTAAAGGAGCATAATGCCCAAGATCCGATCGCAAAAATGGATGATATTCAGCTCGAAAAATACTATCGCAACTTCCTCGCGGGTATGGGCGATACCGAAAAAGGCTTTATCGCCGCCGTGGGTCGTTTAGCACAGTACCCTATCGTGGGTGGACTCGCTATCCATTGGCAGGAAACGGGCGTCTATATAGACTCAAACCTTGCCATCTACGATGCCACACAAAAAAGTGCCTTAATTATTGCGGTCAATAATATGGTCACACTGGCACGGGGCATTAAACGTATCGGGGTGTTTAAGGCCTGTTTCTTTAACGCGAGGGACACTCTGCATATCGAGCGCGAAAACACACACGAACCCTTTGTCGCCAGTGCCGATTTACAACTGCCCTTCGAAGTCGGCGATGTGCCCACACTCGAGGATAAATCGCGGTTACATTCCTACTTTGAAGACGGCAAAGATCCCGATGAAAACCTCGAATTACCGAGTGAAATCATGGAGGAATTGGCACGGATTAACCAAATCCACCACACGGGCTGCATCATTTTTGAGGCGCTGCCGAATCACCTGAAGATCCACAGCTACTTGAAATTACTGAACCCCCGCAAACAGGCGGCGTTTCGTGCCAGTCTCGATCGTATCTTGCATTATGTCGGCAAAATCCAAGGCCATGGCGTATCTGGCTTTATGAAGTTGCCCTACAAAAACACGCGCCGTTTTAATCACTTAGAGCGTAATGCCGACTATTTCTATCCAAAAAATCCAAAGGAAATAGGCGCTTAGCCGTTGCGATTTCAGCTACGTCTATTGCGCCTATGTTATTTTCTGGCTAAATCGGCGAACCCGGTGGCAGAGTAAGGGGCTGAGCTATCAGCCTTGCCTTAGGATCTACAAGCCCAGTACTGAGTCCTTGTAGCAACCAAGTGTAATGTGCAGCCCGGGTTGCATCGGCCCGATTTGCCTTCGCTTTTAATTGCTTAATCACAAATTGAGCCCGATCGTTAATCATGGCTTTGACCTCTGGTGAAGTCTCCGAATGGTGCAGCGTAGCAAGCAGTTCATCAATCACTACCGCATTGACCCGCATCCACACGCCTTCAACCAGCCCAAGCTTATCCTCTTGATATAAAGTGGCGGCAAATAACTTATCGAGCAAGACGGTCACGGATAACTGCTCATTATCCGCCATCGACGCTTGGCTCACACGATTCAAACGCTTAGGCATCAATAACAGGCTAATGGTATGGCGACTAAAGACTTCGGCCATCCCTAAGGGGTCCGTTTGCACTCCTAAACCTGAGTCAAAGGATTCCCGTGATGCCTGATAATTCCCCGCCTTTGGCACTAAACTATCGAATAAGGTTTGCGGTACGGTTAAACTCACCGCATCCAAGGTTTTGAGCAAGGCATCTAAACCCGTAGACTGCAACTGCGGCGCAATATAGCTCCAGCGACTACCTTCGCCAATCGATTGATAGTTATAGTCAGTTCCACCGATAAACTTAGCAACGGCATCGATTTGATAGCGGGTGAGTAAATAAATCGGGGCAAATGCATCGGCCAACTCCCCTAGTGGCTCATCGGTCAATAACGCCGTGCTGGAGAAACCGTCAATCGCTTTAGTGCGGATCCTATCGAGCTGTGTTAACTGGGCAATAGGATCATCGCCGCTATCCCACAGACTGGCATAGGCATGACTGCCATCCTTTTGGCGGGAATCTGCCTCGCCTATATAGCGTAACCCCTTGCGCGCAACCTCGGCAAGCAACTGAGTTTGAAGAGTTTTCTGCGCGTCTTTATCCCCTTCGTCGCTGTAACCATAGGCGATCGTAAAATTATCCCAAGGGCCAACACCAACGGTATAAGGTGCTGAAATATCAATATCATTGCCCTTTAGCTGGATTTTAGGATGGGGGTAATCCATCACAGAGGCATCCTGATTAGTGGAGGCGGCAAAGTTATGATCTAGCCCTAAGGTATGGCCGACCTCATGGGCGGCAAGCTGGCGAATACGGGCTAAAGACAGCTCGGTTGCGGCTTTTTCGGCCGCGGCTCTATCCTGCCAACCCGCGGTGAGCCCCTTAGCAATCAAATAATCCTGACGCACCCGCAAACTGCCAAGGGTGACATGGCCCTTAATGATTTCGCCGGTGCGCGGATCGGTCAGCGCGGCGCCATAGGACCAGCCCCGTGTAGCCCTATGCACCCATTGGATCATGTTGTAGCGTATATCCTGAGGATCGGCATCTAAGGGGAGGAGTTCGACCTTAAAGCCATCGATAAAACCCGCTTGGGTGAAAGCGCTCTCCCACCAACGCGCACCGTCGAGCAGCGCCGAACGGATTGGCTCGGGGACACCCGGATCCAGATAATAGATGATAGGCTTAACCACTTTACTCGGTGCAGGACCGGGATTTATCTTCTGCAAACGATGGCGCAGGATGAAACGCTGCGTCAAAGGTTGGTCAAAGGGCGTGGCATAGTCACGGTATTCATCGGATAAATAGCCGCTCATAGGATGATAGGCCCGGGGCTGATAACCATCCTCGGGAAGCTCAACGAAGGAATAACGCATCCGCACCGACACTAAGGAGCCATCGGGCGTCACCTTAGCGACCTCTTCCCCCACGGTATCGCCTTTGAAAGTCAGCTGCACATCGACATCGGCATTTTTCGCAAAGGATTTAACTCTTGCCGGCAAGAGACTCGAGCGACTCACATCGAGGCGATAATCTCCCTGTGCACTGCGTTGTAATGCGGCAGCGACCCCGTGTAAATCATTGAGCACCAAATCGTTAATCGCCACCAGATCCGGCTTACCTTCAAGCACTTTACCCTGCCATAGGACAGAGTCGGCAAATGCCTCCTCCACGGCCCTTTTCTCGGCGGGATCATCTGTATTAGCACGGTATTGAGTATTGAGTTGCTTTAACAGCACATAGGGGCCTTGACGCTCAAACTGTACCATACGTGTTTGCCCAAGTTGACCACGGTCGAGACCAATATCGTTCGACCCGACCCCTTCGGGTAAGCTAGTCACCAATAGAAAAGGCTGATTAAGGCGGTTGACCTCGAGGAATAACTCCCCCTGAGACTCCTCGTAATAGAGATTAAGAAAGCCTTTCGCCTCTTGGCTCTGCTTAATGAGCTTGGCGCTAGGCACGGTAGCTGCGACGGTAAGGGTAGGAAATCCTAATAGCGCTATGGATAAGGCTAAGGCTAAACGTTGGGGTTTCATCTTTCCTCCTATTCGGCTGGCTGCATTATTGACGCTATAGGCGACTGGCAATCGCGATACTCTGTAGCGCAGTTAAATAACGCGGGGCCATCACTGGCCCCAAGCTCAGATTAACTATGCTGATGTTTGTGTTTGATCCAGTGATTTAAAGTTTCAAATAACTCATTGAGCACTATGGGTTTAGTAATATGGGCATTCATACCCGCCGCTAAACTCTTTTCCCTGTCGCCCGACATGGCATGGGCCGTCATGGCAATAATAGGTAACTCGTCGGCGCTATAACGTTCCCGCAGCGCCCTGGCCGCCGTTAAGCCATCCATCACTGGCATCTGAATGTCCATCAACACCGCATCGAATGGGCGCGAATCGATAGTATCGAGGGCAATTTGGCCGTTATCCGCCAGCACCACTTCATAGCCCGCACTCTTTAACAGTTCGGTCGCCACTTGCTGGTTGATAAAGTTATCCTCCACCAATAACACTAATCCCGTGTGCCCGCCTGCTTCGACCTCGATTTCTGCCATGGGTTGAACCACGTTTAACCTAGGTTCATCGGCAAAGGCCGCGATGATTTCATCGAACAGGCTCGATGCCTTAAAGGGTTTTTGCAGCACGGCAAACACATTGGCACTATCAACTTCATGCTGCAAGGGTTCTGCCGCATAGGCCGTCATCATAATAATGATGGGGCGCTTAGGGATACGCCCCTCGGCCACCATAGTATCTATGGCGCTGATCACATCACCACCGTCCATTTCAGGCATCATCCAATCGAGTAGCAATAAGTCGATGGGATCCCGTGACAGCTTATACAGGGCCTCGGCACCACTGGCAGCGGTGTCGACTTCGAAGTGGAAATCCCGCATCACAGCGGAATAAATTTGCAGGGCAGTCGGATTGTCATCGACCACTAAGGTGCGCAAATTATTGAGTTTTTCAGGTATCACTAGCGGCTCAACCTTGGCTTCTTCGGCGATTTCAAAGCTGATGGTAAAGCTGAAGGTACTGCCAACCCCAAGCTCGCTCTGTACCTGCATCTTGCCACCCATCATAGACACTAGATGCTTACTGATCGACAGGCCTAAACCTGTGCCGCCATACTTACGGGTCGTCGAACCGTCGGCCTGGGCAAAGGCGTCGAACAGTTTCTCCTGCTGATCTTTACTAATACCAATGCCCGTATCCCGCACCCAGAATTTCAGGGTAATACGGTGATCCCGCTCGCCCACATCTTCACAACCCAGTTCGATCTCACCGGATTGGGTAAATTTAACCGCATTTGAAAGTAAGTTAATCAGCACTTGTCCTAGGCGCAGCGGATCGCCCTTGAGGATAAGCCCGGCGGTGACGGGGGCATAGAGCAACAGTTCAACGCCCTGCTCCTGTGCCTTGAGCGCATTGAGATCGAGTGCATGATCGAGCACTTTATCCAGCGGGAATGGCACCCGCTCAAGTTCTAGCTTACCCGCTTCAATCTTAGAGAAGTCGAGGATATCGTTAATAATCCGTAGCAGCGATTGCGCCGAAAAGCCCGCCTTTTCAAGGTAATCCTTTTGCTGCGCCGTTAACGAGGTGCGCTGGGCTAACTGCAACATACCAATAATGGCGTTCATCGGCGTGCGGATCTCATGGCTCATATTCGCCAGGAATTCGCTCTTGTAAAGGTTGGCTAACTCGGCGTCTTGCTTAGCCTCAAGCAGTGCCACTTCATTACTCTTTTGACGGGTAATATCTTTATGTGTCCCCAACATCCGCTTAGGTTGACCATCGGTAGTAAACTCGACCACCCGGCCGCGGGAAAGCACCCAATGGTAACTGCCATTTTTACCCAGTATACGAAACTCTATTTCATAGGCATCGACGGGATTTTGCAGGTATTGATTACGGTATTCTTCCACCCGAATACGGTCATCCGGATGGGTTAAGTGATCAATTGCCGATAATAGGGCTGGGAATTCATTGGTTTTATACCCCAGCATAGAATAATAGGCTGGGTTACAGATGATCTGTTCCGAATCTAAATACCAGTCCCAGAGGCCATCTTCTACCGCGTCCATGGCTAAGTGGTAACGCTCTTCGGACAGCCGCAATTGTTCGGCGGATTCATATTCCCGCGTCACATCGCGCCATACGGCAATCAAGCCCTGCAGTTCGCCGCGGCGGTTATAAAATGGTAGTTTTAAGGTATCGAGCAGCACAGGCTTACCCGCCAGCTCGACCTTTTCCTGATAGCGCAGCGGTGTGCGATCTTTCAAGACTTGTTCATCTTCGGCGCGGATGCGGATACCCATTTCAGGCGAAGTTAAATCCTCAGAAGACAGGCCTATCATCTCGCTCTCGGTGTAACCCAGCATGCGCTCCGCCGCCTTGTTACAACCTAAGTAGTTACCTTCTTTATCTTTAAAGACAATCGCTTCAGGAATCGAATCAAGCAGAGAGCGCAGTAATGCATATTCGCGTTCACGCCGCTCCGTGGTGTCTTTTAAACGTTCGGTACGCCGCGCCACTAACTTATCGAGCCGCTTATTTTGCTCGGCTAGATGGTGGGTATATTGTTTGTTTTCCTCGAAGATCCGGCTGACCAATAGGAACCAAGGTTCCCAGCCATGGGTAATTTTCTCCGGTGGCTTACGGGGCTCTTGTGAGCAGCCCTCAAGGTGTGATAACAGACGCGATGCAGGGCTCACGAAGGATCGGCGAGTCTGCCAATGCACTATGGTCACCAGCACTGAAAGGGCGATCACCACCAAAATAAAGGTCAACTGTAACTTTTCCCACGAATCTTGGAATAGATCGTCCTCATCCTGCAGGTACAGCAAACGCCACGGCGCGTTATGCAGGGCAACCGAGTGAATGTAGTAACCGTTGCGGATAATGCCTTCATGGGCATCGAACAATTCAGACTCGGGCAACGAATGCAGTTCGGAGGGAATACGTTGACTGATATGATAGACACGATTGATGTCGGAACTATCGAAGTCACTATGGGATAAAATATTGTTCTGCTGATCGAGTAGGATCACAGTACCCGGCATCTTAAAATAGACCCGAATTTGCCGCGCCAATGAGGCAAGGGTCATATCTAAATTGATTGACCCCATAAATTCGTCCTCAAGGTAAACGGGCACACCTAAGGTCGTCAGCAGCCCCTTGCCCGTGGAGTCCACATAGGCCTCACTCCAGAATACACTGCGCTGCGGGTTCATTGCCGGAGTGGCATATTGGAACTGCTTCTTATTGAGTAACTCATCCCTAAAGCGTTGATCGTCATTGGTCCAGGGGAAATAGGACATTATCCTTTGCCTGGAAAGATAGTAAATTGCCGAGGCCTTGGGGGCCGCTTCTTTGGCGACGGGGAAAGACAAAGATAGCTCGAACAGCATCTCCAGCTCTTGATAAAACTTGTCACTTCGACCATCGAGGGACCCCGCACCCGTGATCCGCCCCATATTGGTAAAAGGCTTGCCACCCTTAGCGTAGCTAGGTTCTAAGGTAAAATACTGGCCACTCTCGTTAAATTTGCCATATTGGGGTAGACGCTCTTTACGAACTAACTCACCTAAGCGTAAATGATCGACGGCAACGTCCCGTAAACTCTTTACCGCGCGAATACTCGACTCGAGCAACAAGTCGATTTGCAGCACATGACGTTCGACCTGTTCCTCACGCTGTTCCATTTGTTGGGTTTTCTGGCGATCGAAAAACATCCATGCAGTTAATAGCGACATGACAATAACGCCAATGTACGTATAAAAAACGGCACGGTTGTAATTTTTTTGGATCGGCGATTTTAGTTGCAGATCCGGCTCACTCGATTTCATCCACGACCCTTGCTTGCTGCGCTTGATTTTAGCCATCGGCGGCAAAAACTATTGGGCTAGTATACTAGCAGGAAGAAACCCTCAATCACATCAAATAATGATCGGTCGAATCCAGCCCATGCCCATGATAAGTCGATTAAAAAAGAAAAGATGAGTGAAAAACAAAGGCCTCAAAGACGAGACCTTTTGTAACAAGGTTACCGATAGGCTTATAAGTTTTCTTCGGCGTATTCGGCGAGGCGTGAACGCACGACACCGTTGAGGTACAGATTTGCACTGCCTTCGAAGTCTTTAAAACGTTCGACTATATAGGTCAACCCCGAAGTAACGGCGGTCAGATAGTTAGAGTCGATCTGTGCTAAGTTACCGCAACAAATCAGTTTTGTACCCTCGCCCATGCGGGTGATCATGGTTTTGATCTGCGAGGCGGTGAGGTTTTGACACTCATCCAATAAGACGACGGAGTTTTGGATCGAGCGCCCGCGCATAAAGTTAATCGACTTAAACTGAATGTTGGCTTTCTCCATGATGTAATTGAGGCTGCCCGTGGGATTCACATCATTCTTATGCAGCACTTCTAAGGTGTCGGTAATGGCCGCAAGCCAAGGCATCATTTTCTCTTCTTCGGTGCCGGGCAGGAAGCCGATTGATTCGGCGATTTCAGGAGTATTACGGGTCACTATTACCTTATCGTAGCGGTTACGCTCAACCACCAGTTCTAGGGCCGCCGCCATGGCGAGCAAGGTTTTACCGCAACCAGCAGGGCCCGTTAAGATCACCAGATCGATATCCGGATCGAGCAAGGCTTGCAGTGCCATTCCCTGGTAAACATTCTTAGGCTTAACCCCCCATGCCTCGAGGTTTTTCATCCGCTCGCGGCCTAAATCTAGGATATGCAGATGGGTGTCGCTACGTTCGGTCACTCGACCACAAAAATCCGACTCCGTATCGATAAGATATTGGTTAATATAAAATTGATCGTTATCTAAGTCTTTAATTGGCACTTCATGGATAGTATGTCTGCCGTGGCGCTCGGTGGACACTTTGTTTAAATGCTCCCAAAAATTACCCTCAAACTGATAGAAACCTTTGCTGAGGAAGCGAATATCATCGATCAACTGGTCGGTGCGGTAATCTTCAACCAGCTGAATGCCTGCGCCTTTGGCCTTGAGACGCATATTGATATCTTTGGTGACTAATACCACGGTGCGTGGATGGTGGAGATTTTGCAGATGTAGGGCGGTGTTGATAATGCGATTGTCGTTACCATCTCCCGGCAGTGCGCCTAGGGTAAAATCGACGAGGTGGTCGGGGAAGATAGACAGCGAACCTATCGCATCGGCATGCCCCTCTCTACTGGGCAAAGGAACGCCGTTGATAATCTGCTCCGGTGTAGTATCACCGCCTAAGGTATCTTCCAATGCCCTGATGGCGACCCTAGCATCCCGGCTCACATCACTCTTTCGGTCTTTTATCTGGTCTAACTCTTCGAGCACTGTCATTGGAATGACTACGTCGTGCTCCTTAAACGAATAGATCGCCAAAGGTTCATGTAGTAACACATTGGTATCCAGTACAAACAACTTTCTGTCGTCTTGTTCCATGGCGCCTCCAGAGTGCTTCATTAAAGTTTACACACTTTTGAGTCTCAACGAAAAATAACACGGCTCCTGTGACTGGCTGAGTATATGGCAAAAAATGATCATAGGGTTCAAGTCGATAATCTTAACTCGTACATAAACCTTAAATTGATATTGGCACTAAAGCAGTATTATGACAATACAAGGAAGCATTGTTTACGTCAGACTCGAGGCAGTGTATCGCCTCCAATATGACGCGAGCATGACAACTCCGTTATCACGCATGCAACAATTTTCTAGTCGCTCAATTTGTAATCTACCACTCTGGGAATTAGGCTCTAACGGGTGAGAGGGCGATTTAAATATCCCTAGTATTGGTATAACATACGCGCCCTTTGTTAGAGTCCGCCTAGAAATGAGAATTTAAGATGCCGTTCGCCTTAGGTCAACGTTGGATAAGTGATACCGAGTCAGAGCTTGGTTTAGGAACTGTGGTTCAAGTAGAAGGCCGTATGGTCACTGTGTTATTCCCTGCCACGGGTGAGAACCGTATGTTCTCCCGAGCAGAAGCCCCTCTGACACGCGTTATATACAATCCCGGCGATACGGTTGAGAGCCATGAAGGCTGGAGCCTTGCGGTCAGTGAATTGACCGAGAAAGACGGCATAGTGATCTATCACGGCATCCATAGCGAAACAGGCGAGCAAGTCACCCTGCGCGAAACCCTGCTAAACCACAATATTCGTTTCAATAAACCCCAGGACCGTTTATTCGCCGGCCAAATCGATCGCCTCGACCGTTTTGGCGTGCGTTATCAGTGCCAAATGTTGCGCCACAAACTGGCGACTTCGGATTTACTGGGTCTGCAAGGTCCTCGCGTTGGCCTTATTCCACACCAAATGTGGATTGCCCATGAGGTGGGTCGTCGCTATGCGCCGCGGGTACTACTGGCCGATGAAGTGGGTCTAGGAAAAACCATTGAAGCGGGTCTGATTATTCACCAACAACTGCTGACTGGCCGCGCCGAACGCATCCTGATTATCGTGCCCGATACTCTGCGCCATCAGTGGTTAGTGGAAATGCTACGCCGCTTTAACCTGCGTTTTTCGGTATTTGATGAAGACCGCTGCGTCGAGGCCTATGCCGATCACGACAATCCTTTCTACACAGAACAATTAGTGATTTGTTCACTCGAATTACTGCGTAAGAAAAAACGTCTCGACCAAGCCCTCGAAGCCGATTGGGATCTGTTAGTCGTCGATGAAGCACATCACTTAGAATGGACCGAAGAAGCGCCGAGCCGCGCCTATCAAGTGGTTGAAGCCTTAAGTGAAGTGGTCCCCGGCGTCTTGCTGTTAACCGCAACGCCGGATCAACTCGGCCATGAGAGTCACTTCGCCCGCTTACGCCTGCTCGATCCGGATCGTTTCTACGATTACGATGCCTTCTTAACCGAAGAACACAGCTATAAAGACGTGGCACTTGCCGCCGAAGCGCTGGCTGGCAACGCAAAATTACCCGATGCGGCCATCAACAGCTTGACCGAATTACTCAGTGAAAAAGATATCGCACCGAGCATTCGTTTAATCCAGGCAGATGGCATAGACAGCGATGCGCAGCAGGCCGCCCGTAGCGAATTACTACAGGAATTACTCGACCGCCACGGTACTGGCCGCGTGCTGTACCGTAATAGCCGCGCCTCGGTAAAAGGCTTTCCACAGCGCTTCTTTAATCCGCAGCCCCAGACCATGCCAGAACAATACCTCACCGCCATGCGCGTGAGCGGTATGATGGGTGGCCATAAAACCTTAGCAGCTAAGGCGGCCCAGGCTTTGAGTCCTGAAAAGTTGTATCAAGAATTTGAAGATAACAGCGCCAGTTGGTGGAAATTCGATCCCCGCGTGGATTGGTTAATCGAGTTCTTAAAATCCCACCGCAGTAAAAAAGTGCTGATCATTGCCAGCGGCGCAGAAACCGCACTGAGTCTAGAGGAAGCCCTACGCACCCGTGAAGGTATTCAAGCGACCGTATTCCACGAGGGCATGTCGATTATCGAGCGCGATAAAGCTGGCGCTTACTTTGCCCAAGAGGAAGGCGGCGCCCAGGCGTTGATCTGCTCTGAAATTGGTTCTGAAGGCCGTAACTTCCAATTTGCCAGCCACTTAGTCCTGTTCGATCTGCCGCTTAACCCAGACTTATTGGAACAGCGCATCGGGCGTTTAGACCGTATCGGCCAGAAAAATGATATCCAAATTCACTTGCCTTATCTGGTAGATACGGCGCAAGAGCGCCTAATGCAGTGGTATCACCAAGGGCTAAATGCCTTTGAACTGACCTGCCCAAGCGGCCATGTGCTTTACAGTGAATTTGCCGAAGATTTACTCAATGTCCTCGTGGGTGACGACAGTGACGAGCTGACCAATCTGCTCAACCACACCCAAACCCGCTATAAAGAACTCAAGCATGCCATGGAGCAAGGCCGCGATAAGTTGCTGGAAATCAACTCCCATGGCGGCGAGAAAGCCAAGGCCATTGTCGAACGTTTAGCCCAGAGTGATCAGGATACTCAACTGATAGGTTCAGTGATACGTTTATGGGATATTATCGGTGTCGATCAAGAGGATAAGGGTGAAAACTCGATTATTCTGCGTCCGAGTGAACACATGATGTTCCCCACCTATCCTGGCTTGCCAGAGGATGGCGTGACGGTAACCTTTGACCGTGACACCGCTTTATCGCGCGATGATATTGCGCTGATCACCCAAGAGCACCCACTGGTGCAAACGGGCTTAGATTTGATCACAGGCTCAGAAACCGGCACCACTAGCGTGGCGATTCTGAAGAATAAGGCCCTACCAGCAGGCACCTTATTCTTAGAACTCATCTACATGGCCGATGCGTCGGCGCCAAAATCGAGCCAGTTATACCGTTACTTGCCACCGACACCCGTGCGCATCTTGCTGGATAAGAATGGCAATGACTTATCCGCTAAGGTGGATTACGCCAGTTTCGATAAGCAACTGAGCGCAGTGAATCGCCATATTGGCAGTAAGTTGGTCACGGCATCACAACCAATCCTGCACCCATTATTTGCCAAGGGCGAAGAATATGCCCAGCTCGCGGTGAATGATCTGATTAGCCAGGCCCGCGAAAAAATGACCACACAATTAACGGGGGAGTTAGATCGTTTAGAGTCCCTTAAGGCGGTTAACCCCAATATCCGTGAGGAGGAGCTAACCTACCTGCGCAACCAAATGCAAGAACTCACTCACTACCTCGACGACACTCAGCTACAACTCGATGCGATTCGAATGGTATTAGTGAGCCACGTATAACGCGGCTCGCCCCTTCGATGCTCAAGCAAACGCCCAGCCAATAGACTGGGCGTTTGCTTAACTAAAAGATTATACTCAGCCTAAGTGAATTTATAAGACTACACAGGTGGTTATCTATTCTATGGCGCGCATCTTCCTTATTTTATTTGGCCTTTTCCCTAGCCTTATCACTTTACCCTGTCTCAGTGCAGAACCTGAGACTGAACCAAAGACAGAACCAGCGACACCCACAACAACGCCTGCCATAAAGCCTAATAGAAGCTATTTACCCAGCCAAGAAATCAAACAAATCACCATAGACAATCAACCCTTTGAGCTATTAGTTCGTCCATGGGAGGGTAAAAAAAAGCTGGGGGCCAGCATTATTTTACCCGCCACCAATGGCACAGCGGATGCGCCAGGGTTGATGGCCTTTGTACGGCGCAATATTAATCCCGCGGGTTGGGCGAGTCTGAGCCTCACGCCCCCCACTGAGCCACCGGCACCAAACTTTGCCACCGCCGCAGAGGAAGTCGCCTCCCCAGGGGCGGCACAACTCAGCACGCCATCCAATAAACCCAGCCCCAAAATTCTCCCTGAAAACAGCCATAAACATTTGCTCGAACAGGAGGACTTTCTCATCAAAAGCCTGTCTCAGCTAGAGACAGTTGGAGCCGATTATCCCGGTAAGAGAGTGTTAATTACCGCCGACCAAAGTGCCGAGTTATTAATCAGCCTTTTAAGCCAAAAGAAAATTGCCAACCCCGATGTGCTGATAGTGATCAATCCCTACAGTGAGGACGAAGAACGCAATCAAGCATTGGCTGAAAAACTGGCCAAACTCACTATGCCCATTCTAGATATTCAATCGCCGGATGGTCACCCCGCATCCCTCAGCACCGCAGAGCAGCGCAGGACCTTGGCCGTCACCCTAGAGACCCCAAACTACCGCCAATCCCAACTGCTGCTTAATTTAGATAATGAGAGTGCATGGCAGAATTGTTTAAATACCATCAAGGGCTTCGCCGCCCGTATGAGCACAGGTTATTAAACGGCTTGTGGTGGTAACTTAAAAAATTATTTAACAAGAAGTGCCCCTACAGGCTCGACGACATCTGATGTAAAAGGATATACGAATGTCGCGATCAGATAGTCAATAATGTTCTAGACATCATAGTGACATTTCCATATCCCTATGGGTCAGATATGAATGAGCAACAATGCTAATCCTCACAACCCCTTTAGCTGTTAGTTCAGCTAAACAGCTATCGCCCCAAAGCAAGATGGCTGAGCTACGCGTATTGCGCATTAATTGTCATTGCTTCCCCAGTGACACGCCATAAACTCATCCCTGAGGGCTCTACTAAAACATCCATGTTTTAGAAGGTCACTGGTGCAACAATGCCAATCCTCACTAACCCTCTCGCTGTTCGTTCAGCTAAAAAGGTATTTGCCCCTTTTCGTGTTAGTGCTCAACTTTTGATAGATTACCTTTTCTATGGCAAAACTCTTGATATTCAGGCTACACACAAACTCGGCTCTAGCTCTTTTCTTCACCGAACGGTGCACTGTTTTGACCTAGTTCAAGTCCGCTGTTATATGCTTGGTGGTATATTTGTGCTAATTGTATTAGACACTTAATAGTTAGTTACTTTCCTAAAGCATTACGAAATCTCGTGAATGCCTTGTGGCTGACCCAGATTTCAGGTGACAGGAAATTATATGACTCAAAACCACCAGAATTATCCTCATACAGCGATTTCAACATGGAGTGGGTTTGTTTATCAGGGAAAGCTCGCTCTGTATCATTGTCTTCGGTTAATGACTAAAGACTATGAGGCAAATCGAGATCTTAAACTGCAGTTGGAAAGTCAGGATGATTTTGCGATTTTCCGAGGAAACCAATGCTTATCATTGCATCAAGTCAAAGCGTACAAGGCTACGTTGTTCTCTGGCTATCGCGCAGACATTAATAGCCAAAAGGAAAATGCCATAGAACGGGGCATCCAAACGGCATATTTTCATGTTGCTCGTGAAATAAGGGATCTACCAGAATCATTCGAACAGGAATACCAACCTGTAGAGTTGTATCCCTACCCATCACAACCAAGTGCAAATGAGGAGCATACCAAACTTTATTGTCCACTGGATGAGGTTGATAGGTATATTGAAGCTCAGATCAGGGAAATGATATCAGTTGTAGATTGTTTGTTTCCTTGGAAAGCAATGCTTTGCACTTCAATCCGAGAGATCCTCGAAGCGATAGTGAACACTAAAGTTGTCATGGTACATCACCAAATACACCAATCAAATCGGAACCAGACAGCAATTGCAGCTAATGAGTTTATCGAGTTTTCGGATATCTATGAAATTCTGGAAGCTGACGATTATGAGCGATTTAACAATGAAGAGTATTTCCTTAGCCGCTTGCAGATTGATATTGGAGCTTACTATCAAGAATTCTGCGAGCAGCACGATACGATACCACAAGCTGCATACGCCAAGTTAGATGACTGCATAGCAACAATCACCGACTTGGATAGCCAAGGTATGAAGGCTTTCCTTCGCGCAACGATGCCACATCGAAAAGGGCGATTTACCACACTAAGTGAGTTTAAGGACCAAACGCTTGACCGTGACTCTATGAGGCAGGGGCTGTTTACGATTTTCCATAAGTTGGTTAAAGCACAGAAACCAGATAGTGAAAGGGTGCATTTCGCATGGCAAGTTGACGGTCGGTTCTATTATCCAACAGGGATTCATACTGCAGCAGAACATCAAGACGTGGTCTGCCATGATATTTTGCAACAGGCACTTGAGGAAGATGTTGAATGCTTATTTGAGTGTGGGGCGTTGATTACCAGTGCTATAGATCGGCCATCCATCACTTATGTGAAAATTGGTGTGGATGCCACGGAAGAAGAAACGATTATAGGAACTAGTATCGGCAGTTTTCAACAGGTGGGGCTGGTTTCTTTGAATAATGTACCTGAGAGCTTAAAAGATGCAGAAGTTGATTGAAAAGTTGTTCGAATTGCAGGGGATGAAGCGAAAAGCTTTGCCTGAATTGGAGTTGTATGAATACATCGAGCCGAATAAAACGGGTTATTGGTTGGTGATTCATGGTGAGCCTGAGCTTTCTCCTGAACTTCAGGCAAAATGGTTGAGCGACTGCAAGAAAACGACGGTAGACCCTGCACTTGAGAAAAATATTAACTTGTTGATTGCATGGCAGACCGAAAGTTTGAATGAGAAAAACAGCAAAATGGTACATCACGCAGAAGAGGATAGTTACTTCTTTAAAAAGCATGTTTTACCTTATACGTCTGATGAACTGGAAGCTTTACAGCTGATAGTTAAACAGAATGGGCTGGAGTCAGTGTTTCGCAATGTTCTGACTGATACTCAGACATTTACCGCATACAAAGCGCAGTTCCATCAAGGAGGCTGGCAAAGTTTGCTGTACAGGTTGGCGATAAAGGTATCAGCACTTACGATTCAAGGCTCAAGTAAAGCGGATCTGACCAACCTTGAACAGAATATTCAGGAAAAAGTCTTGAAGTCGCCCAATGCCGAGATTTTGAGAGCGATTGAATTGGCTCTCTCGGATATAGCTGACCAAAATCCCTTACAGGAAATCACCCCAGAAAATTTACTGGCACTTATGACTGCAAAATTAGGCAAGGATGGCTATGAACTTGACTGTTAAACGTCTGGTAATCCAGAACTTCAAACTTTTTGAACGTCGTGAAATAGTCATTGATAACGATCGTCTGATTGTTCTCGATGGTCCCAATGGCTTTGGCAAGTCATCGTTTTTTGATGCTTTAGAGTTGCTATTGACTGGGACAATTCGGCGTTACGTCGAGCTAGAAGACCTTACGGTGGATGGGCGCAGCCAGAAACTAGGATGCCCATGGCTATTTAATAAAGCAAAAGCGGGATCTTGGTTATCCATACGTGCCGAAGTGGTAATAGACGAACAAACCAAGTTCTTTGAACGGGCGGCTTGTAAGACTGAACTGGATAAGCATAAGGGACTTAAGGAATTAAAGTTACCTTTATATGAATTAACGGCTCTGGAAGCTGAGCGCAATGTGCCGGTTTCCGATGAGGAGGGGTATCTTTCTGAGTTACAAGGAGCCGAGTATAAGCGAGACTTTGAATTGTTCCATTATGTGGAACAGGAAGAAAATACTCGGTTACTGAAACAGAAAGAAAAAGATCGCCAGCTACAAATCGCTCACCTGTTTGAAATTGGGGAAATCCAACAGAAAATCAATAATATCAACCTGTCATTTAGCAAAATCGGTAAGTTATGTGGCACGCAAAAAAAGCAGGAGGTTGAAGCACTAAAAGCCAAATGGGAAACTGCTAAACAGCAGCTGTTACCGGATGGTGGGCCTGTTGATTATAAACGATTAATCAATGCAACCGATCAACCTTGGGATAGGGAAGTTTTAGAGTGTGAAGTTCAACAGTTTGAGCAATGGCTATCAACGGATGGCGAGTTGTTCCGTATAGGAAGATTTGTTAAGAATTTTGCCCATTATGAGAATCATATTTATAATCAGAAACTTAAAAAAAATCTCCTGCCGCAGAGAGAGTTACAGCAGCGGATGCTTATGTTTGTCCATCGCATCCCTCAACAACAGGAATGGGAGCTAGAATTACAGCGATATGACGCCGCTACACAGATAACTGATGTGTTTAAAGATATTGTGAAGGCTGTCAAACATGATCAGCTTATCCTTCCTCATATCCTAATTGGTCTACTCCCTGATACTGTTACGCCGAGCGAGTTCGGTCGTCAGGTCTTACTACTAAAGCAGCATATTACTTCGATTGACAAACTGGATGAGAGCTTGGCTGGTTTAGTGTCAATGCGTGAGCAGTTGGTTGAAGCCTTTAAACAGTACCAGATACATGGTAAACCCACAGAAGTTTGCCCAATCTGTGGTCATAGCTGGAACTCTGTTGAAGCACTACTTAAAGGGATCGAGAAACAGGGAGAAACACTACAACTATTGGCTGAACAACAAAACCGTCAATTGACAGTTTTGTTGGCTGAATTTAAACAGACATACCAAGTACCAATTGAGAAAGCGTTGGATATTTATCTGCAACAACAGCAAGATAAAGTTGCCTTCAAACGTGAACTTGTTGCTCTGAGTCAAGAACAACTCCATTGGCTGCAGAATTATAGCCAGCAGTTGGAGGAGGCTGAAATTGAATTTCATGATCTTCTAATTGATAGTTTTGATTTGAATGCTCAATTACAATTGTCTGAATTGGAGAAGAGAGTGCGGTCCAAGTTTAAACCAGTGGACGACAGCTGTCTTTACAGTGATTTTGAGAGCCTATATCGGGTAGTGTTTAACAACGATTCGTCGGTAGTAAAGCAGGTAACGCTTCATCTGATCGAGATGAAAACTAACTACTTGCGACAGCAACAGTCTCTTGCGTCTTCAATATATGCAAAGACTTGTGAGAAAGTGTATAGGGACGCGGACCAACAGGTTAAAAATGCCACTAAGCTCAAAAAGCACCTTAGCAAACTCAAGGAAATATACGAAACCGAAAAGAAGCGCTATCTAGAATCCATTGTGAAAGAGATCGAGATCTTGTTTCATATTTATTCAGGCCGACTGATGCAAAGTTATCAACAAGGATTGGGGATCTTTATTGAGAATGATGGTAATTCGATTGCTTTCCATGAAACGCCAGGGCGAGACCATGATGTCGTTTTTTCCATGAGCTCCGGGCAACTTTCCGCTTTGGTTCTATCTTTTACGTTAGCGCTCAATCAACGGTATGCGAAACATAGTTTATTGCTGATCGATGACCCTGTACAAACACTAGACGAAATTAATGTGGTAGGTTTCATTGAGCTGTTGCGAACAGAGTTTGCAAACCGTCAAATTATTATCTCAACGCATGAAGATCGCATGTCTGCTTACTTCCGTTACAAGTACAAAAAATTCGGAATGCGAGTAGGCCGGATTAACTTTATGGAACAGGCCCGCTTAGTCATCGATACGCAATAAAAAACTGAGCATCTTCCCGATGACTGTAGACAGACATATTTGTTAAAAATCTAATCTGAAGAGATGGAACTAGGTTTGGCTCTAACACTAAATTGTCGGGTGGACGGCACTTGTTACCAAGTGCCGTCTCCCTAAGAACCGTACGTGCAACTTTCACTGCATACGGCTCAAGCCTCCACAAAAGCATCGTTTGATACCCAGCAACTTATAAAGCAGTCA
>Ga0210009_1000353_pt1 | contig 53942 bp, 46 predicted proteins | sample CryGeyCG2114_065_FD_185457 | JGI IMG/M metagenome (GOLD analysis project Ga0210009, IMG submission 185457) | Groundwater microbial communities from aquifer - Crystal Geyser CG12_big_fil_rev_8/21/14_0.65 (SPAdes) (version 2) | ecosystem: Environmental > Aquatic > Deep subsurface > Groundwater ...
CGCTGGACGCATCCCATCCAAAATTGGAATTTGACGCTATCACAGCTCTCAATCCATTTTGAGGGACGCTTAGAAAACCATATCGATCTGTGAAATTAACCTGACACAGAATTATGAACAGCCTCACGGCCTATCCTTATTTGTTAGGCTGAAGCTTTACACTAAATTGCTTGTTCGGAAGATGAGGCAGGTATATTCCAAATCCATATCTATAATCAGCAACTTGCGCCTTTATCATTTCGAAATGATATTCGTACAAGGTAAACTCAAACGATTCAGAAACTGAATGTTTATTCCTTATTGAGACCTCTACAAAAGCATTGTAAATTCCCTTTTCAAGATCAAACTTTGAATTAAAGAAATCTACAGCACGGTTGTATACATCTTCGTCTGCTGGGATATTCGCCTTAGGATTGTAATTCTCCCATGTTTGCATTTGCAGTTTTTCTTGTATATTTTGAGATACAATTAATCTAATTGAGTTAAACTTTTCCTCTTCACTTGGCGATATGTTTTTATTAAAAAATATCGATCCAGACCATCTTTGACCTGGCTCCAAAACTAGAGATGCAACAGGCAAGTTAAACACATTTCCATTGGCCGACGGTGTTGATAGTGTTTCTGCAGAATATATTTTGGTATTTGCACTTGGATCAACTACATGTAGATTTATTGATTCAATTGGTAATGTTGTATTTCCGTTGTTTTCTAGCTCTATTGTGACATGATAACCGGTTAGTCCTATTGCGTTGTTTATCCCAACACGATCTCCATATTTAATTATAAGGGAATCATGTTTGATCCAGTCTTTTATGGGGGGAGATTGAGATAAGATTATAGCAATAGTCGATAAAACCACGCTCCAACTAAATGTATTCTTGTACCATGCCATTAGATCATCCTCGATTAATTAGCCTAACGCCTCTATCAGCCGACGCGTTAGTGGTCGGCTGATTGAATTGTTAAATTTTTATTAGCCTTTAGGTGGAAACGGGTCGTTACCGTGGCTATCCTTTCCACCAATTTGGCCATCCTTGTTGTGAATAACCAACTCCGTATTTTGATTTTGGCTAATTTCTCTTGCTCGATCTACTGCATCCTGTTTTCTGTCAAAATGACCAGATGAACGTTGACCGCCGCTTTGCTTAATGTCCCAGCCACCATCAGGGTTTGGTACGACGTGCGTAGATTTACCTCCCATAACACTCCCTCCTATGGTGTGTACTCAGTTTCTTGACATTTTGGACAAGGCGGTAAAGTATCGGAATTGTCATCCAATACAACCACCTGTCCACAGTTATCGCATGTGTATACACCTTTCTCTGGTTTTTCTCCTGTAGTAGACATATTTCATCTCCATTCATTTCCCTTGAAATGGAACTGCACTTACTGAGAGGGAGACGCAGTAAGATACCAAGAAGTTTAACGCCTCAATAACCGGCGCAGTAGGTGCGTAGTTGATTGATTTTTTTATGGCTTTTTGTCATAGGAATTTAAGATACGCCGAACATTCAACACCACTAGAACTGCGCCTAAGAAAAAAGATGCTATACCGATATTCTGAGATTTGAACGTTTGTCCAAAGAATGAGAATTCAGTTTCACCAACGGCTCCTAAGGCCACGAGGATGACACCCAAGATGGCTAGAATCACACCAAAGACAAAAGACCAGTTAACAAGTAGCGAGAAAAAAGAGTGTGGTGAATTGTTTTCGGAAAGGCCTTTAGCGGCTGACAAGACTTCATTATGATCCGAACCAGAAACATAGATTTCCCTTCTTTTTTTTCCTCGCCCGATGCTAACGCTAGCTCCACACATTGGACAGGTACCACCCGAGATGTTTCTCCCAGTTCCTCCACAATGAATACAGATATTATCTTTATCCATGCTCAATCCTCTTGCAGCCATAACGTCTTAGTATTTATGCGCTGCGCTGTTTACCTCGTTAGACCAGTGAAAACGCACACAATTAACTACTTGTATGCAAAGAACTTATCAGCTTTCTATCAAATACACCACCCAGAAAAACGCGCATGCGCGTTTTTCAAACCTATTATCTATTTAACAAAAATCGTAACCAATTAATTTTTATTGCTATTTACTTAAACACAAATGAGGAAACGCGCACGAATGCAGAATAAAAATCGTTCAAAATCCTTATAATTTGAATACGACTGTATACTTATCCCGTTATAGGATGGGTAATAGTGAATTACATCACACGGGTGTAACGATGAAAATTTCTAGGCCGGAAAGTTCGTTAGTTACTGATCTAGCGACAACTTGTTAACTCGTTTGGGGGCAATAGCTTTTTAGCTTAACAAAAAGCCAGAGGGTTGGTGAGGATTGGCATTGTTGCACCAGTGACCTTCTAAAACATAAATGTTTTAGAAGCGCCCTCTGGGACGCTTTTTGTTAAACAAAGAGGCGGCGTGTCAAAGGGGAAACAATGGCAATAAATGCAGCACAACTGATGATTCAATGATCTTGCTTGGGGTAAAGACGCCCTAAAAATAACAAACCTCTTTCCATGTAATATGAAAAGAGGTTTTAGTATTGAGCGAAAGCGGCTCATTCTCTTATATAGACAAAAAAGAGCGGCTATAAAAACAGAGCGTTTATAGCACGATCCAAGTCGCTTTCAGCTCTGTGTATTTGTCGAAGGAATGCAGGGATTTATCTCGGCCATTACCTGACTGCTTATAGCCACCGAACGGCGCTGTCATGTCGCCGCCATCGTAATGGTTGATCCACACCATGCCAGAACGCAGGGCTTTAGCGGTTTTATGGGCCTTGCTGATATCCGATGTCCACACGCCAGCGGCTAAACCGTAGATGGTATCGTTGGCGATTGATATCGCTTCTTCCATGCCATTAAATTCAATAACAGATAACACAGGGCCGAAGATCTCTTCGCTGGCAATTTTCATCTTATTGTTTACGTTTGAGAATACCGTTGGCTGCACATATACACCACCCGTGTCGGCCATGACTTGGCTGCCACCGTGGACTAAGGTTGCGCCTTCATCTTTACCTGCTTTGATATAACTGAGTACTGTTTCTAACTGTTGTTTATCGACAACGGCGCCGCTCACAGTCGCAGGGTCGAGTGGATGACCCGGATGCCATGAGGCTAGCTCCTCTGCAATAAGCGCGATAAGCTCATCTTTCACCCCTGATTCCACCAGCAAACGTGAACCTGCGGTGCAGACTTCACCTTGGTTAAAGGCAATGGCTTCGGCCGCGGCAACGGCAGCGGCTTTCAGATCTGGCGCGTCATTAAAGACGATATTGGGGCTCTTGCCCCCCGCCTCTAACCACACGCGTTTCATGTTCGACTCGCCCGCATAAATCATTAATTGTTTTGCGATTTTGGTGGACCCCGTGAACACCAACGTATCCACATCCATATGCAAGGCTAAGGCTTTACCTACGGTATGACCAAATCCTGGCAACACGTTTAATACGCCCTGTGGGATCCCAGCTTCGATAGCCAATTGCGCCATACGGATAGCCGTTAAGGGTGACTTCTCAGAGGGTTTTAATACCACACTGTTGCCCGTGGCAAGTGCGGGGCCGAGCTTCCAGCACGCCATCAGCATAGGGAAGTTCCAGGGCACGATCGCAGCGACAACACCCACAGGTTCACGGGTGATCATGCCTATTTCATTGTGAGCCGTTGGCGCGAGTTCATCGTAAATTTTATCAATCGCTTCGCCAGACCAGCGAATCGCACGGGCGGCGCCCACCACATCCACAGCTTTAGAGAAACGAATGGGTTTACCCATGTCGAGGGTTTCTAATAATGCGAGTTCATTGGCATTTTCTTCGAGTAACTCGGCGAAACGTATCATCACTTGTTTGCGCTTTACTGGAGACTGCTGCGACCAAACACCGGACTCAAATACGCTGCGGCCATTGGCGACCGCAAGATTGGCGTCCGCAAGATCGCAACTCGCCACTTTTACCAGCAAGCGGCCATCGATAGGGCTAATACAATCAAAGGTGTTACCCGAAACGGCATCTTGGTATTCGCCATTGATAAACGCCTTCCCATTAATAGACAGGCTGGCAGCAAGACTTTCCCATTCGCTGCGTTTCTTCGGTGTGCTCATGATGACCTCTTAATAGTTCGCATAGATGTGGTTTTTCGTTCATCGACAAGAAATAGTGACCAGTGACGATATTAGTGCAAATGCTACACATCATCACAGTCGTAATCCGAGCTTCAGATTACGCTGTTTGAGCAATAAAATTCAATATTTTTTACAAAAATAGCTTTTTTGCCACAAATAACTGCACACAGCTCTTCCATGTTCATTATTTCTAACATAGCATAGCAAATATTAGCCACCCTAAGACAAGATCCGATACTACAGGACAAGGTAGACACTATGGCCGATTTGCCGCTCAATTCCTCAAGTGATGCTTCACATCAATCTTCAACTGAGCATCCCTCACTTGAACATTTCTGGATGCCCTTTACCGCCAACCGCCAGTTTAAGGCCAGTCCGCGATTACTCGCCAAGGCAGAAGGCATGTATTACACGGATATTGATGGCAATAAGGTATTAGATGCCACCGCGGGTTTATGGTGTTGTAACGCTGGCCATGGTCGCAGAGAAATTAGCGAAGCTGTCAGTAACCAAATTAAACAGATGGACTACGCGCCCTCCTTCCAAATGGGCCATCCCATTGCCTTTGAACTCGCCGAGCGTTTAACCGAGTTAAGCCCTGAGGGATTGAACAAGGTATTCTTTACTAACTCTGGCTCTGAGTCCGTCGATACCGCACTTAAGATGGCACTTTGCTATCATAGGGCGAACGGTCAAGCCTCACGCACCCGCTTTATCGGCCGGGAAATGGGCTACCACGGCGTCGGCTTTGGTGGGATTTCTGTGGGTGGCTTAAGCAATAATCGTAAAGCCTTTAGCGGCCAATTACTGCAAGGGGTCGATCACTTACCCCACACCTTAGATATCCAAAATGCGGCATTTACCCGTGGCCTATCGCCCTTTGGCGCGGAAAAAGCAGAAGTATTAGAACAACTTGTGACCCTACATGGCGCCGAGAATATTGCCGCCGTTATCGTTGAACCTATGTCGGGTTCTGCTGGGGTGATATTGCCACCCCAAGGTTACTTAAAACGTCTGCGTGAAATCACTCAAAAGTACGGCATCCTATTGATTTTTGATGAAGTTATTACCGCCTTTGGCCGTGTTGGAGCCGCCTTTGCGAGCCAGCGTTGGGGCGTTATCCCTGATATGATCACCACGGCTAAAGCCATCAATAACGGTGCGATTCCTATGGGCGCAGTGTTTGTGCAAGATTTTATCCACGACACTTGCATGCAAGGCCCTACTGAACTGATTGAGTTCTTCCACGGCTACACCTATTCCGGTCATCCAGTGGCTGCGGCGGCCGCACTCGCCACCCTATCGATTTATGAGAATGAACAACTATTCGAACGCAGTTTTGAGCTTGAACGCTACTTCGAAGACGCAGTGCACAGCCTCAAAGGCTTACCGAATGTGATTGATATTCGCAACACTGGGCTCGTCGCTGGGATTCAATTTTCCCCTAACGCCCAAGGCGCGGGTAAACGGGGTTACGGCGTGTTTGAACACTGCTTCCGCCACGGCACTTTAGTGCGAGCCACGGGCGACATCATTGCCATGTCACCGCCACTGATCGTCGATAAACGCGAGATTGACCAAATGGTTAATAGCCTAAGCGATGCCATTAACGCCGTTGGGTAATAACACCAGCGGCTCGCGCCACCCTCACATTTAACACCCCGCAGCGGCGGGGAACTGCAAAGGTTAATTATGCTCAAGATCACTCATTTTGTTAATGGTCAGCACACCCCAGCCAGCGCCAGAAGCCAAGATATTTTTGAACCCGCAACAGGGGAATGCCGCGGTCAAGTCTCACTCGCAAGCGCAGCGGAAGTCGGCGAAGCCATCGCTATCGCTAAAACCGCCTTCGAAACCTGGTCGCAGGTGACACCGCTCAACCGCGCTCGAGTGCTATTTAAATTCAAAGCCTTAGTCGAGCAGCACCTAGATGAAATGGCGCAGCTTATCACCCGTGAGCACGGCAAAGTGTTAGACGATGCTAAGGGCGAGTTGATCCGTGGTCTCGAAGTGGTCGAGTTTGCCTGTGGTATTCCGCACTTGCTTAAGGGTGAACACACCCAGCAAGTGGGTGGCGGCGTCGATTCCTGGTCAGTTAATCAAGCCTTAGGTGTTGTCGCAGGCATAGCGCCCTTTAACTTCCCTGTGATGGTTCCCATGTGGATGTTCCCAATCGCGATTGCCTGCGGTAACACCTTTATTATGAAACCCTCGGAAAAAGACCCAAGCTCGGTGATGCGGATTGCCGAATTGCTTAAAGAAGCGGGTCTGCCCGATGGCGTGTTTAACGTCATTAACGGCGACAAAGAAGCCGTCGATACCTTACTCACCCATAAAGATGTGCAAGCGGTGAGCTTTGTAGGCTCAACGCCAATTGCCGAATACATCTACAGCACAGCCTCTAAACATGGCAAACGCGTACAAGCCTTAGGCGGCGCGAAAAACCATATGTTACTCATGCCAGATGCAGATTTAGATCAAGCCGTTAGCGCCTTAATGGGTGCAGCCTACGGCAGTGCTGGTGAGCGTTGTATGGCGATTTCAGTCGTGCTCGCGGTAGGCGATGTGGGCGATGCGTTAGTGGAAAAACTGCTACCGCAAATCCAAAGCTTAAAAGTCGGTAACGGCCTGACACCAGAGATGGAAATGGGTCCACTGATCTCCAAACAGCACCTTGCCAAAGTCACCCAATATGTTGAAGCCGGTGTGCAGGAAGGCGCTGCGCTGCTGGTCGATGGGCGAAAATTGAGTGTTGAAGAAAATCCACAGGGCTATTTCCTCGGCGCCTGTTTGTTCGACCATGTCACGCCAGAAATGAGCATCTACCGCGAAGAAATCTTTGGCCCAGTGCTGGCGATTGTGCGTGTAAAAGATTACCCGACGGCGCTTGAGCTGATTAACCAGCACGAATTTGGTAATGGCACGGCGATTTTCACTCAAAGCGGTGAAGCGGCGCGCCATTTCTGCCACCACGTGCAAGTCGGTATGGTTGGGGTGAACGTGCCGATCCCGGTGCCGATGGCGTTCCACAGTTTTGGCGGTTGGAAGCGCTCATTGTTTGGACCGCTGCATATGCATGGCCCAGATGGCGTGCGTTTTTATACCAAACGTAAGGCAATTACTGCCCGCTGGCCCGTGGGTAAACAGACTCAAGCCGAGTTTGTGATGCCAACGATGAAATAGCCGAATTTCGGCTCAACAAGGAAATCGCAAATGACTGTGAGTATCAACGCCATTATTCGCTTTGCTACGGCGCAAACAGCCGTCCAAACCTACCAGTTACCGGCGGAAAAATTGCTCTCAGGCAATCCAACTCAAGGGTTAGAGAATCATTATTCTAGCCCTTGTGATCAATTCCACAGTGGAATTTGGCAAAGTGAATCAGGCGCTTGGAAAATAAACTACACTGAATACGAGTACTGCGAGATCCTCGAAGGGATAAGTGTAATAACCGATCTTCAAGGCCAATCGCAGACGTTCACTGTGGGCGACAGGTTTATCATACCCGCAGGTTTTCAAGGCACTTGGGAAGTCGTGAAGCCCTGCCGTAAGGTTTATGTCATTTTTGAGCAAAAGTAATACTAAAGGGGCTGATTTGAGCCCCAGTAAAATAGCTAAGTTAGCTTAGCCACTACTCGCCATGAGGTCACAGCAACGGATTTTCCTAGGCTGTTGTTTGGCAAACTAACGGATGCACTGCGCCACATGGCAACCAGTAACATCCGAGTCAACAAAGAAAATGGGAGAAATACCGTGTATAACAATCTGAATAAAAAACGGCTGGTACAGCTTGTCGGACTCGCGCTAACCACGACCCTATTCTCCGGCATGGCCGCCGCCGAAGTGACGGGGGAAATTAGTCTGACTAACGACTATCGTTTCCGTGGCATATCACAAACGGCGGGCGATCCTGCCCTGCAAGGCGGCATCGATTGGAGTTTCGAATCGGGTTTCTCTGTCGGTGCTTGGGCAAGTAACGTGGATTTTGATGAGCCAGGTTATAACGGCCCTGATATCGAATATGATTTCTATGTCGCCTATGGCGGCGAGATCAACGAAGATCTGACCTACGACATTACCCTGAACCGTTATAACTACTCGGGCGAGAGTGACATAGGCTACTTTGAAGTCACGGCTGGCATGGATTATAAAGGCTTTCGCGCTGCCTATTGGTACACAGATGATTACGGCGGCACTGATTTAGACTATCACTATGCCGAGCTTAACTATTCCTATGAATTTGTTGAGAACTGGAGTCTCGATCTGCACTACGGCTACAACGTTGGCGACGCACTGGACGACGGTGAAGGCTTTGATAGTTATTCGGATTATTCTATCGGCGTATCAACTGAGTTAGCTGGTTTTGGTTTATCACTTGCTTGGTTAGCCACAGATCTGAGCGGCGATCAAAAGGTCTCTGACGGCGTACTTAAAAACTCAGATACCGCACTCGCCAGCGTAAGTTACGCATTCTAATCCTCTAGCATTTATATCCAGATAAGAAGCCCTCGTTTACGAGGGCTTTTTTGTTATTGAGCAAAACGGCTTTACCAACGACGCATCCTATGACCTTTCACCGCGTAGAACAGAATGAATAGATAACAGGGCAACATCACCATATAACCGCCCTGCATACCCATATCTGTCGCCGAACTCATTAAGCCCCAAGACACTGGACCAAAGGCGCCACCAGCAATCCCCATGATAAGCAGCGCAGAACCTGTGCTGGTCAATTTGCCCATACCCGACAAGGCTAGCGGCCATACTGCAGGCCAAACAATCGCATTGGCTAAACCAAGGAAGGCAATCATCAACAGGGTGTCAGGTAGCGCGACGCCACCAAAGGGCACTAACAAAACATTGGCGATAGCGTAGGAGTTATTGTCGCCAAACAAAATACCGCATGTCAGTAGCAAACCTAAAATGGCCGACACCATCAAGGCCTTAGGCTGTGAAATAAAGCGAGGAATTAATAGGATACCTAAAGAATAACCCAGCACCATACACACCATGGTATAGGAGGTCATCACCCCGTAATGTTCAACCCCGAGTGATAATGCAAAAGTGCCGATAGTGTCACCGGCGATCACTTCCACCGCCACATACACAAACAGCGCCAGCACGCCAAAGGCTAAGTTAGGGTGAGACAGTGCCGCTTTAAGTTGGCCTTTATCGGTATTTTCAGCCACTTCACCTTCATTGGATAATTCTGGCAAGGGTGACTTCTTCACCGCTAACGCCAAAATGCCAATAAAAATCGCCATGCCTAAATAGGGCAATACTAAACCGTCAGCCATTTCATCAATTTGAATTTGAGTCAGCTCAGTACCGATACGGTCTTTAAAACTGTCTAAAATCAGTGCAGAGAACACCATAGGCGCAATCACACCCGCACCTTTATTCAAAATACCCATCACACTCACACGGGCAGCGGCGGATTCTTCAGGGCCTAAACGCACCACATAGGGGTTAACCGCAGTTTGTAGTAGAGTTTGGCCCGCGCCCATCACTAATTGGGCGAAAAGAAATAAGGCAAATATTTGGGTTTCCGCGGCGGGGATAAACAGTAAACCCGCCAGCATCATCACGCCCATGCCAATCGCCATACCATTCTTATAACCGACTTTGCGGATAAGCCAAGCGGATGGCAAGGCAGTAAAGGTCACTGCGATATAAAAAGAAAACAGGATCAACGACGCTTGAAAGGGATTGAGTTGCAATATTTGTTTCAAATACGGCATTAAAGACCCATTCAACCAAGTGGCGAATCCGAGGATGAAAAAGAGCGCGGCCACTATGGCCATGGGGAGAAAGCTGCTTTTCTGCTGGCTTTTATCGAGTGTCATTTCCATAAACCTGCTTCTTATAGTAATTAATTATTAAGGTGATAACGGGGTTTACATTAATGCCTAAGTTCCCGAATATCCGTATCGCGACTCGTCCGCAATGGCTAATGTTATCATCCAAACGCACCATTGTTTCAGTGATGTTAAAACAAATAACACAAAAAGACAACGCTGTCATTTAATAAATTCCCGCAAATATTCCCTCGTAATCATCGATTGGCCAACTGATAAGTTATAAGTAAGTGATGACTCACATCCAGAAAATAATGTAAAAAAAGCCGCAGACACTGAGTGCGTGCGGCTCATCTCAAGCTATTAAGCGAACAGACTAAATCCTGACAAAAATATTGCGGCGATACATCCAATATAACACCAGCCACTGCACCGCAAGCAAGCTGATAACCGCAGCTAACGCTTGAGCGCTTTCAGGCAAGGCCAGCACTAAGCCGCCAAACACGCTTTGGGCGATATATTTCCAATCCACTAAGCTCGATGCTAAGTAAATAATGATGGCGTTGGTACCTATCACCACGAAGAAAAAGGCGGCTTTTTGCCACTTAAGCACATCGACTAAGGCATAGAATAGCGCCAGTAGGATCATGCTCCAGCCCGACGTCACCAGCACAAATGAACTGGTCCACAGCTCTTTATTAACCGGAATGACAAGATCCAACAGCCAACCTAAGGCTAAGCAAACACCACCCGCAGCGGCGAGCAATCCCACTTTAGCCCACTCACCTTTAGGATGGGATTTAACAATAAAGTGGCCGACAAACACCCCCGCTAACGCATTGACTATGGCGGGGATGGTCGACAATAAACCTTCAGGATCGGGCGTGCGCCCCTGATAGCTGACGCCAGGCAATAAAATCGAATCGATATAGGCGTTGATAGATTCCGTTGGCGAAAGCACACCCGCCTGTCCACCGGGAAAAGGCAACCAAAGTTGCATTGCGCCGTAACCGAGCAAAATACCCAAGGCGACGATAACTTGGGTTCGTAGACTCGTGTGCCACACCAGTAATGCGGCAAAGAACCATGCAAAGGCGATGCGGCCTAACACACTGGCATAGCGAATTTTTTCAGGATCGGCAGGCGCACCGGTTCCCCAACCGTGATTGTATAAAATGCCCAGTAGCAGCAATAAAAAGAGTCGTTTAATCCCATGGCGATACACAGGTAACCGCTCATTCATAGGTAATTGATCTAAACGTTTGGGAGATAAACCTAAGGCCACACCTGAGAGGAAAATAAACAGCGGGAAGATTAAATCGTAAAACCGAAAGCCGTTCCATTGGCTATGGTGCATCTGTTCATCGCCCCATTGCCAACCTGCCCAGCCCGTTAAAATAAGCAAGCCACCAAACAGGGCCTCACCGCCCAAAATCCAAAACATATCGAAACCGCGCAGTGCATCCAGCGACATCAACCTAGGTTTATTCGCTTTTACTGGCAAAGTCGCGTTTATCTGTGTTGTGTCCATACATCATCCTTTATTATTGTTATTAAAAGCTTTTAGTAAAGTTGAGCAAAACTAATGCTGTACAAAATGAGTGCTGTACAATAAAAAAACTTAGCCCCTGTCATCAAAATACGACAAGGGCCAAGGTTAACGCTTTGCTGACTCAACGCACACTAAGGGCGAACATAAACTGCATTTCCAACAATATAGTTTGCCTGCACTTTGTTGTGCCCATCGAGCAAGACAAAATCAGCCCTATGCCCCAGTGCTAAACGGCCAGCTTTATGGTCAATCCCGAGGAACTGCGCGGGATAAAGCGCCGCCATTCTCAAGGCTTCCGCCAAAGGTAAACCCAACAAGTTGACGGTATTATTGACCGCAGTAGCCATATCGAGCACACAGCCCGCCAGCTCACCGGTCACAGCGTTTAATCTGTCGCCGACTCTCAGCACTTGAGTACCAAAGAGCTCAAAGCTAGTCTCATCCTCCATACCCACAGGTGGCATAGCATCCGTGACTAACATCATCTTGCCTCTAGGTTTTGCCCTTAGTGCGACCTTTGCCGCCGCGGGATGCACATGGTGACCATCGACAATCAGCCCACACCAAGCGGTTTCACTCTCAATCGCCGCGCCAACCATGCCCGGCTCGCGGGAACCCAGTGGTGACATAGCATTATAAAGATGGGTAAAGCCCGTCGCGCCTGCCGCTAATGCCGCAACCACAGTATCGTAGTCAGCATTAGAATGGCCCAAACACACCTTCACGCCCGAGGCGACAAGCATGCGGATCACCTCTGGCGACACATTCTCGGGTGCAAGCGTGACAACTTTGACCCCTAAGTCTTGACGACAAAATACCGCGAGTTCGGCATCAGTGATGTCACGAATAAAGCCCTGCGGATGTACACCTTTTTTAGGCACAGATAAATGTGGCCCTTCAAAATGCACCCCTAGAACGCCAGCGCTACCTTTGACTAAGGCCTCGGCCACGGCATCGGCCGCATTGGTCATCACGCTAACATCATCTGTGATAAGCGTAGGTAAAAATCCCGTCGTACCAAAACGCGCATGGGCACGGCCGATAGTCTCAATACAATTAACACTCGGATCGGCATTGAATAACGCCCCGCCGCCACCGTTCACTTGCACATCGATAAAACCTGGCACCAGCGTTCCGGCTTGGCGGATTTCCTTCGCGCCAACAACCGTATCAAACGCCAGAATGTGCCCGTCTTCGACAGTCACAGGCACATCTTGATGGAAATATTCACCATCGAAAATACGCTCGGCGATCAGGGTGATTTTCATCGCAAACCTCTTTCAATAAATAACACGAGTGACTTAAGTCTTTAATTTCGACAGCTTAGAGCGTTTGGGTCACTTTTTTAAGGCCAGCCGGTTGGTCAGGGTCGATACCGCGGGCAATCGCAACCGCAGCCACGTCGATATAGAAACGTTGTAATAAGGCTAACGGCGCCACACGTGGGTGTATGTCGGTCGAGGTTTGATTCAGATGCACTAAATCGGCGCCGCGTTGGCTCACATTTTCAATCTGTTCGATGTGGCTAGCGTAGGATTCATCGCCAATGCACACATCGACGATAGTGAGTTTTTTCTCAACTAAGGTCACAGGACCGTGGAGGAACTCGGCGCTACTGAAGGCTTCAGCATGGATTGAGCACACTTCTTTTAACTTAAGCGCAATTTCCTTAGATACCGCATAACCTAAGCCACGACCAAGTACGACTAAGTTTTTCACGTCGGCAACGGATTCTGGCGTGAGTTGTGGCTCAGCATCCACCGCCGTTTGCAGCGCCTGGGGTAAAGAAGCGATGGCGCTAGCGAGTGATTCGCTCTGAGTCCAAGCGGCGGCGAGTTGTAAAATCGCCGACAAGGTTGCGAGGTAACTCTTAGTCGCAGCAACGGCTTTTTCTTCGCCGGCGCGTAAAGGTACAACCACATCGACGATATCTTTAATCGGTGCAGTTTCATCATTGACTAAGGCAACACAGAAAGCGCCGGCATTTTTTGCCATCCGCGCCTGCGCCAAAATATCAGGGCTACGGCCAGATTGTGAAATCACAATCACTAAACCGCCTTCGAGTTTCAAGGTTTTACCATACACACTCGCCACTGAAGGTGCGGCGGCAAACGTCGGTACGCCCGCTTCGATTTCAAATAAGTACTTAGCAAAAACACCCGCATGATCCGATGAACCACGACCAACGATCATCACAAAACGGGGATCGAAGGCGCGCAGTTTTTCACCTAACTGCTGCATGATTTCAGCGTTAGCGTCTAACTGACCAGCGATTTTTTGCGGTGCGGTGCGAGCTTCTTGCTCCATAATAGTGTTTGTCATGTCTTTTACCTTCAGGTTCAAATACTGGATTTGGCTTCAGTGCCTATTTGCACTGACAACGACTTACTAAATTCTTGTTGGGCGAAATACATAGCACCGAGTTCGGGTGGCGCTAAGGTTTCTGAAATTTTGGCGACCACATCGGCACCGAGCCAGACTTGTAAAGGCTCGGCAAGGCCACCGATCATCGAAAAACGCACCGGATTTAGGCTAAATAGCTTACGCGCCATTTCGCTAATATAATCCGCACCCTCTTGCACTATCGCCGTCGCGACTGCGTCACCTTCATTGGCGCAATCGAGCACGCTTCTGGCTAATGCGGCGTAGCAACTTGATGATTTACCCGCTAGATTCTCGACAATGCCGAGCGCATCTGTGACGTTAAAATAATTCAGCAGCATGTCAGTTAATCGGGTTGGTACGGCAAAGCCATCGAGTGCTAACAACACGTGTTCGGCGGCTTTTAATCCAAGCCAAGCACCGCTGCCCTTATCGCCCAATGCAAAACCATAACCGCCAATACTCAAGCTGGTATCACCAACATGGGCATAACCGCAAGAACCCGTACCCGTGATGATCACTGCGCCATCGGCGCCGCGATGGGCACCAATACAAGCGGTATGCAGATCTGTAGTGACATACATAGCCGCAAAAGGATGCTGCCAGTTGATCACGTCTTGATATAACCTAGGAACATTCACGCCAGCAAGACCAAGACCCGCCACCAGCAAGTGACTATCGCTCTCGTTCATGCCCGCATCCAGCAACGCTAGGCGAGTCGATGCTTCAATGGATTCAAATGTTTGTGTGAGACCATGCAGTGGATTTGCGCGTCCAGCAACACCTGTCCCTAAAACGGCACCGTCTGCGCAGTAGATGGTGGCGCGACATTTACTGCCGCCGCCATCGATACCTATAAACAGTTGTTGATCTTTTGTCTGGACTAACCCCATGACACCCCTCTTCACCTATCAATGCAGCGCTACCGTTGCTTATTATTTGCCGTTAATACAGCGCTCAACTTTAGTTAACTCAATGTTACAGTAAAAATGACAGCGTTGTCATTTACTTTTTTAAGTGATTTATGATCTAAAATCAAATTTAGGAAATCACTGACACAGAAAAACAAAATGCTGTATTTTATCTTTAAAATACAGCCAGATATAAAAACCAATTTAGTTAACGATTAAGCTTCGGCCTTTACGAATACCATCGGCAGCAATGGCGCGGATCTCGATCGGTGCAGTGACCGCCAATCCCGCTTGATAAGCTTGCCATTGGCCATTGAGGCTTCGGTATTCCAGTTTGAGCCCGGGATAGGCGATATTGGCAAACAGCTTGCCCTCACGGATCTCGGCGCCGACTGTCGGTACGCGATAATCGATCCCCGCTTTATCGAGCTTGATAAACTCTTTATGACCTAAGGTATTCGCGAGTTGTTGCCACTCCTTTGCCTGTGCATCACGCATGGTCAAAGTAAAAGCGCCCGAACTTTGGTTATATACAGCACCTTGATATTGATAAGGCACTTCCCATGCCGCTTGGTGCCACGCACGCTCGGCCAACATCAATAAACGCGGGAACACCATGTATTCAATCGTAGCGTCACTGCGAATCGACTCACTCCAAATCTGCCCTTGCAAGCCAGTAAAAGGTTTGCCTTTCTCCCTTGGGCCCGAGACTTTGTTACCCGCCTCATCGAGTTTTATTCTGTCGTCCGCTTCGAACGGCTGATTTTCAATATCGGTCCATTGCTCGGCATTGGCGGCTAAGTTATCTGGCATAAAGCTAAAGACTTTATGGCTGTTGGTCGCACGACTCGCCCAGTAATAACCATGCTCTTTAGGATCGGCCTCATAGGGGAAATCAAAGTACAACACCTCAGGATTAGAGAGCACGGTTTCCCAACCAAGATTCGCCTGCTGATTGGCGCGCTCATGACCTTTATGGGCAATCACGTCCCAAATATTAGACTGCACCTTAGCGGGCATATTTTCAGGGCGAACATGGCTCATGCCATCGCTCCACCCTGCAGCTTCAATGCCTTTTGCCGCTAACATAGTCGAAATTCGTTCAATAAAATAAGCGCCTAAGTCATCTATCGACTTAACGCCTTTATCGTTATTGGCGACAAATGCTAAACATTGGGGTGATTGTTTCCAAGCTCCCGCCGTTTCATCGGCACCAATGTGGTAACGCGTCAATGGTTGACCCGCGGCTTGGTGTAACTTGGCAATTTCATCAATCACCTTATCGACAAACTGATAGGTCGACTCCATACACACGTTAAGCGTATTGTCGTCGTAATATTGCACTGAAGAATAAACCGTTTTGTCGTTTGCATCGGATAACAAATATTGCTCAGCTGCTGTGGTTTGCCCTTCAGCTTGCAATTGACGAGCGCCCGCATCTAACGCTTTTACCGCTGTGCGAGTTTGATTTGCCGTTTCCTGCACAGGGACAACCTGCACTTTGCCCGCGTTTTGAAGCTCTACGTCTTCAGCCTGTAATCGACGAAAACGCGCATCCATCGCTTTAATCGCGGCGCGGCTATGACCCGGCATATCCATCGATGGGATCACCTGAATTTGACGCGCCTCGGCATATTTCACTATGTCGATATAGTCTTGTTTGGTGTAATAGCCATTGACGCTTGTATCGCCAAACGGTCCACTGCCTAACTGCGGTAATAAGCAGGTATTTTCATCTAAATCATGGCAACGTTTACTACCGATGTCGGTCAGCTCTGGTAGCCCGTCGATTTCGAGTCGCCAACCTTCATCGTCAGCCATGTGTAAATGCAGTTTATTGAGCTTATAAGCCGCCATTTGGTCGAGCAAATCCAGCAACAATTGTTTGCTGTGGAAATTACGTGCCACATCAATGTGCATACCACGGAACGGATAACGTGGGGTGTCTTCAATGGTCATGGCATTCACTTTCAGCGAATTCACATCCACAAGGCTTGCTAATGATGACAAACCGTAAGAGAAGCCCGCCGCATCATTGGCAGCGATCACAATTTCAGTTGGCTGAATATCTAAGCGATAACTGCCCTCATCCCCTTTTTGGCTGGCAAATTTCAGCGTCATGCCACTCGCAGATTCAGCCACACCCAGACGAGCTAAACGTGCCACCGCCGCCGCAACTTGACTCTTTTGCTCTGGGTTATCTTGCTGATATTCGAGCTTAATACCACCAGCAAGAGATACTGGTGTATCGGTTGAATGAACCTTCACCTTTTGTGGCGTTGGGATAATGGTATCCACAGCCAAGGCGGCATCTTCACTCACGCTTTGATTGGCTTTAAATAATTGTGCGGCATCGGCTGGCGCGAGTTTATCCGTTTCAGTGCGTTGATATTGGGTTTTAACATTCGTAAACCCTTCAACATACGGACGCGTCTCTAAACCCGTTTCGGCATCTTTACCCACCTGAGTGCTGGCGATAATGACGGGTTCTAATCCTTTTGCGGCGAGGTAATAGTTTGGCATAGCGTCGGTTTCAGCCAATTGCCACGGCTCACCACGGAACGTCAGTTGCTTTTTCCCGCCCTTAACAAATCCCTTAAAAGCCGCCGTTGGCGTAATACGATGTAAATCACCTTTAACGTGCGTTATCGTCAATTCACCGTTTTCAACCGATTGCACTGGGCGCATTTGGCTTAAATAAATTTCCCAATCTTGGCTGGCTAAATCCATACCGGGCACGAAATCAATTTGAGCGACAAAACAGCGACCATCGGCTTTATCTTTTAGGCAGTTATCGTCTGGCACATTGGTCACAACACGGTAAGTTACGACTAACGAATCCCCGAGTTGTTGTAACTGCGCTTGAGTTAATGCCTCCCGAGCTTGCTGTGTTTGAGCTACAGCCTTATCGGCTGACGCTGCGGAAGGCGTCACAGGCGTCTCGGAACAGGCCGTTAATCCTAAAGCCAGTAAAATGGCGCTTGCTGAGAGTGTTTTTTTCATGATTATCCTTATCTAGCTCCAGAAATGGCTACAATCTGAAGGAAGTGACTAACGTCCGCAGTCTTTCCCCTTGGTGAAACAGTCGCTCGCTCGAGTGCGCTAAGTGCTCGCTATCGAGGGACGCTGAACCTGAGACATTGGCAAGATCATTTAACGTACGAGAAATCGCTTCGGTGACACAGGTTTGCTCCTGCGCCGCATGGGAAACTTCGATGTTCATATTACTGATATTTGAGACTAAATCAGTCACTTTAGTGAGTACTAACTTAATTTCTTCCGAGCGGTTCACGCCCTGAGTCGAGAGGGCTTGGCTCGCTTGCATCACAGTGACAGTTTCGGCCACGCGGCTCTGAACCTGCTGGATCATTTTCTGTATTTCACCTGTGGCCTGTTGAGTTCGGCTCGCCAGGGTACGCACTTCGTCGGCCACCACAGCAAAACCGCGCCCTTGTTCACCCGCCCTCGCCGCTTCAATGGCAGCATTAAGCGCCAGTAAGTTGGTCTGTTCGGCAATGCTGTTGATCACCACGACCACTTCATCAATCTTTTGGGTTTCTTGCTGTAACTGTGAGACGGACAATGCCGAGCGAGCTAATTCAGATGCCAGCTTGCGGGTAATATCTAATCCCGAATCGAACTGCCGTTGACTGTCATCGACCGCTTTATCGGCCTGAGTCGCCGCATCCGCGGTACGTTTGGCATTAATGGCGACTTCATTGGCACTGGCACTTAGCTGAGTTACCGCCGTCACTGCGGCCTCGGTTTCTTTTAGTTGTGCTTGCACGCGATCATTGTTGGTTTGCGACAATGAGCCAAGCGCTTTGGCATCGCCCAGTAATTGTCCCGAGGTTTCGTGCACTCTAGAAATCGTGCCGTGAATTTGCTCAACAAAACCATTAAATGCCTTGGCAAGCTGACCTATCTCATCCTGACTCTCAACCGGTAATCTGTGGCATAAATCACCGTCACCGCTGGCAATTTCTTCCATGGCGCGGACAATATTCTCCAGTGGGTTAATCACTAAACGTTTAAGAATAATGAAGATAACAAATAGACTGCCACCGAGAATTAACAACGCCTGCAAGAAATAACCTAAGAGTAAATCTGACAACTGAGCACGAATTGGCAACATAGAAAACTGAATGGCCAATTGGCCCGTCGGATTACCTTGGTCAGCAAATTGAATTTCACGTTTTACCAGATACTCATCGGCCACAGTTTGAGTCTGTTGACTCTCGGCGAGCACTTTACCGCGATGGTCGCTCACGACGATATGATAAATCTGCGCAGATTTAAGCATCACAGATAACACGGCTTGGATTTGTTCATAATCGTAGGTGAAGATGGGCTGCGCCATAGTAACTTGCAAATTGGCAACGGTATTGTCTTCAAACTCAGTTTCACTGACGGCCAATTTATCGCTCGCCAACCAGTATGATGCGCCAAACAACACGCTGACTATCATAAAAATCGCTGCTGCTAAGCCAATTTGTACTTTTAAGGCTAATGTTTTCATTATTTTGTACCTTGCATACTAAAGAGATCTAACCATAATTCTTTGCGTTCTATTGGCGTTAACGGGCTTAAATCAGGCGTATCGAGGCGGATAATGACCCTTTGTTCAAACTTAGCCTCACGGTACAGTTGCTCAATTTTTAGCTCGCGATTGAACATCTCATCGAAGGAGCCGTCACTGACCATACTTTCAAGCCCAGTTAAAATGGCCGCCGCGAGTTCGGGGCGCTTAGGGGACACAAAGAAATAAGCTGGCGAGCGATATTGCAGCAGAATATGACTATCGACCTTAAGTGCGGGATCGGGGTGGTTTGCGAGTTCTTCACCAATTTCCTGGGCGCCGAGGGCAAGATAATCAAAACGCCCGCCTTCTAACATGGGGTATAAATTGGTGTACTGATAACTCGTAACGACGGGTAATCCATTGGCCTCTAGAATCGCGGCATCGGGCCAATAACGATTTTGCCCCGCCTTTAACTGCCTAAAATCCGCCATGGTTTTCACCTTAGCAAATCGTGCCTCATCCGCTTTGCGGATAATCAGCAGTCGATTACCGAGTAATCCTTTAAACAATGGAATGCGCACGGGAAGCACAGTTTCTTCTAATTCTTTTGAGGTCATGCTCCAAAACACATCGACTGTCCCAGCGAGTGCTTCTTCGACCTTACGTTTTTGATTCATCTGAGTCGACATTTGCTGCACTTGATAGCCGCTATCCGAACGGCGCAGTGCTTCCTTAAGTAAATTTAACTGCCAAGTCTGTTGTATGGTGGTGACGATTGTTTTTGAAATCGGTGGCCGAGTGTTAGAAGCATCAGACTTAATGGCGTCAGATTTAGAATTTGAGTTTGAGTTTGCAGCGAAATGACTTGAGACGGTATCGGCGGCAAACACAGTGAAGGAGGCGGCTGTCGAAAGCCCCGTCAATGCCAGGATGAAAGATGACAAGCAGACAGCTCGTTGAGTGATAATGAGTACTGGCGTTAGTGTAAAAACAGGACGAATGACACTCGTCATGCCCGTTGCAATGACACGCATCGCAGCCGTTAAATGAATCGCCATAAATTGCAGCCTCTTTTTATTATCTGGTTTTTACCAGAGAGTTTTATTGATCTATGCCGCTAACGTTCAAATGCTGAGGTAGGCATTTAAGTCATATTGTAAAAACACCCTAAAAAAATGGCTGGGCACTGCTTACAGTACCCAGCCCACGCTAGTTTCTGGGGAGAGACTATCAAAATATCAAAGACAAACGTATCGCCGCCCGACAGCAATACTCCTGCCAAACACATGAAAAGGAGACCTCATCCTCTCATGCAGACCTTACAAACAACGTATCACACAAGCAGATGACAGCGTTGTCATTATTAAAGTACACAAGAAAGAACAGGATTTCTACATTTTTTTGACAATTATTGTTATTTTTTATGAATAGACATACTTAATCATTATTATTCAATTGCTTAAAATGTTTAATTTATTTATTCAAGCTTATGTGACAACGTTATCTTTCATTGGTAACATGGCGATAACATGACAAAGATCACGGTAGCTATCGATGAGTCCCCTTAACACATTAGTGCCCAGTAATACCCAATCTGCTCCGCGCTTTACTCGGCACTACCGAAACCTCAGTTTGATGTTGCTACTTTGTGGAGCTTGGTTATTTTGGGCGAGCCATTTTCATTCGCTATTTGATCTTATCCAAGAATATGGCCGCTTTATTTTCCTGGGCATCACAGGCGCCGTATTTGCAAATGCGACTGGAGCAGGCGGTGGCGTCATCTTTATTCCCGTTTTTTCGAGCCTCAACTTTAGTGAGTCTCAAAGCATCGCGACTTCATTTATGATCCAATGCTTTGGTATGACAGCAGGCGCGATTTCATGGTCACTGCATTATAAAAAGCGTCACCGAGAAGATGTCGCCTGGTCTGGTTTTGTGAAAGCAGCATTACTTGCAGCCTTCTTTTCAGTATTAGGTTTCTGGAGTAGCCAATTACTACAGCTCAATTCGCCCTCTTCTCTACACACAAGTTTCAGCATTTTCTCGATAATACTCGGTATTGCCATCATTCTCAGTAGCAAAAGTAGTACGCAAATAACTCGCGCTATAATGCCGATTGATTTTCTATCGCTCGCCATCATTGGTTATTTCGGCGGTATTATCACAGCTTGGTTATCGGTAGGCGTCGGAGAATTAGTCGTCATTTATCTGATGTTACGGGGACTATGCGCCAAAATGGCAGTCGCCACCGGTGTCATTGTCTCTGCAATTACAGTTTGGTCGGCAAGCCCTATTCATATCTTTTCAACAAATAGCCAAGCCCTCTTTGAGTTAGTGTTATTCGCAGGCCCGGGCGCCGTTATCGGAGGATTACTCGCTCGCAAATTAGCGCTATATCTCCCAGTAAAAGTATTAAAGCTCTTTTTCTCTATTTGGATAATTTTGACGGGTATTGTAATGCTCTAAATAAAGTGACTTTACAGCAAGCACTATGATGCCACTATAAAGCAGCATCATCAGCTTAATAGTTTACTTATCCATTACAATATCAATTAAACTCAGTGAGCAAAGGTGAGCATAAATAACAGAATAAAAACCTCGTTTAGCAAAATCGAGTAAAGTCACATCATCTAGCTGCTGTAGTTTTTGTTCATCGATAGCATATATTCCATCAATATTCGTTTTAGTGCCATCGGGTCCAGTTACAGTCAATATTCTAGGCTGTAATAGACTATACTTAAGTAATAAACTAATGAAATACTTTGTCATATCTCGGTAATTGGCTTGTAGCGCAGCGAGTTCTAATCGTTTTGAAAGGTAGATAGTTTTATCGCCAGCATCATTAAACAATCGATTAGAACCGTTTTCCGTCACTGCCGAATTATTAATATCTATGCCTAAAATAATTTTCCCCTCCGAAGTATCGCTCATACCGAAAGGATATAGCTGCACTTGGATCGGTAAGTAACGGGATAGCCACTGTCCGTTCTGTAGCAGTTTATTGCTGTTAGGCTTTAACGCCGTTATAGCCACAGGGATAAACTCACCTGTCTGAGTATTTTTTGTAAATACAATAGGAAAGCTAGTGGCAGCAGACATAAACTCCTGCACCTGAAGGGGTAACATATGGGCAGTTTCAAAACAACTATAATCAATGACATCATTTACTGCTAAATTTTTATGTACAGCATCATTTAGAGGCACAAATTGTGTTTTCATTTTATTTTCCTTTATTAACACATTAACTCTGATATTTTAAATCCGTTGCAATCCATAAAGGCTGATTTTTTCCAAAAGCTCCCTGTGCTCGGGAAGTCCGTCTACCATTCGCAGTGTTATGTTCCTCAATTCATTAAGGTGCAATTTGGCATTTTTCAGCGAAGCAGGGTTAGTATGGGGCTGCTTAGTCGGATACTTCATGCCATAAAGAACATACAAGTAATTATCCATATTAAAAACTTCAAACTTTGATGGGAAATCCTCTGAGATCGGACTAAATTGCTTCCACAGTGTAAGCCGCTGTTTTAATAAATCTGGGATAGTCTCATCGGCTCGGTTATCACGCCAAAATGCAGAATCAGCTCTATCCGATAAGCAATAATGTAATTTGGCGAATTCAACAACCCTTTCCCATGCTTGGGAGACAGTATCATTAAATCGTTTAGCTAAATAACTGATATCCTCTTTATCCGTTGGAAACCGTTCGGCCAGCAAACGTGCTGAAAAATCAGTTAAGAGTATTGATGTGGCTTCGATAGGCTCTAAAAAGCCTTGCGCTAAACCCAAAGCCACACAATTTTTGGCCCAAAACTGCTGGCGATAGCCTACCGTCATGGGGATTTTTCGATGAACAACATCCGCAAGCTTACCGCCTAAATAACGGTCAAATTTAGCCTCAGCCTCAGCATGTTCCATATGCTGGGAAGAATAAACAAAGCCAGTGCCGCGTCTTTGGGTTAGCGCAATATCCCAAATCCACCCCGCTTGATGTGCTGTTGCAAGAGTAAATGGGGGAATAATATCCGATTGCTGTGTCGGTACTTGAGCCACTAATGCCGTATCAATAAAAAGCTGGTGTGATTTATTAATAAAAGGAACTTCTAATTTTTTTGCTAAAAGAATGGATTCAAAACCACTGCAATCTATATAGAAATCAAAGGACAAAACGCCATTGTCAGTCAACAATGACGCTATCGCGCTGTCTGCAGTTAAATTAACATCCCGGACAGTCGTAGAGATATGCTCGACCTTAAACTTTTCTACTGCGTTTTTCGCTAATAACTTTGCAAATTTGGCGGCATTGAGATGATAAGCATAACCAAGCACGCCTGAATATTCAGGGGTAGTAATGAGCTTTGGAGCCTTATTGGCTTCACAAACGGCATGTTGTGGCGACACATATTCCGCAAAATGTTCACTCTTATCCATTAGCCAACTTGGCGTTAAATCCTCACCTAAGGAACTTGGCATGTCAAAAAGATGGTGATAAAAATTCCCTTTGCCGTGGCGAGATTTGTCTAACCAATTAACGAACTTAATTGATTGTTTGAAGGTGACATCGCATGAACGAATAAACTCTGACTCACTAATTCCAAAACTCTGTAATGATCTTCGAATAGCTGGCACTGTCCCTTCACCGACACCAATGATAGGAATGTCCGGCGATTCTATCAGGGTGATGGAAAGCTCAGGATTATCTTTCAATACGCGACCTAAATGATTAGCCGCTAACCAGCCAGAAGTTCCACCACCAATAATGGCGATTTTTCTAATTGTCATAACTCGCCCCGCCTTTTAGATAGAAACATGAACAGCTAGGTTTATATTTCTTACTCGTTCTGTATTTATTTTACTTTTAATAGGTAAATTTGAATCTTAATAAAAAGCCTAGCGAGTGCTAGGCTTTTATTTTTACATTATCATTTTAGAAACGTAATGCTACACCGAGTTTATAGCGGGCTTCACCTTCAAAGCTCCATACTGGGTAGTCATCTTTAAACTCACTGATAACGCCTTCAGCATCCACTGGTGCAACACCTTTCTGTATGCTGTCTTCTTCAAGTAAGTTAACCACTTCAAAGGTGACAGATAAGTAATCGGTCACATTGTAGTTAGCACTTAAATCCACTGTGCCATAGGCTTGATGTTCGCGGTTACCGTAGAAGCCTGGTAATTCACGCATCATATATTCAGAGCGCCAGTTATAGGCTACACGGGCAGAGAAATCATCCATCTCGTAATAGCCAACTAAGTTCACAGTATGCTTAGATGAATCAGAGAATACACCTACACGGTCTGCATAGTTTTCAGCTGGAGAAGAAGCATCCGCAAAGGTGTAGTTAGCAGAGTAACCAAAACCATTATCGAATGCATCCTGTAACTGAAGTTCAATACCATCGATTGAGCCACCGTTAGCATTGTAGTTTTCACTCACGGTCCAACAGTCGTAGACACCAGCACCACATGAGCTACCACCCGCTGCAACTAAGTTAGGATCTTCAATACCAATTTGTTGATTCAGTTTTTCTCGAGTAGAGATAAACGAGCTAACATCTTTAATAAAGTAAGTCGCAGCAAATAAACCTTCACCACTGAAATACCACTCTATGCTTAAATCCGCTTGAGAAGCTTTAAAGGGTTGTAGATTTACACTACCAGTGACTTTCTTTTCATTACCAGGAGTACCATCATTGAAACCAGGCAATTTAGATGTTGCAAATAGATCTGCATAGTTTGGACGTGAAATAACTTGAGCGGCTGATGCTCTTAAAATTAAGTCGCTGGCTAAATCAAATGCAATGTTTACGCTGGGTAATACATCGTTATAACTCGCTTTATCAGTGCTTAACTCATCGGCATAAGTACCTGTTTGACTAAATGCATAATAATCAGATTCAACATCTGTAGAAATATATCTTAAGCCAAAGTTACCGCGAACACCTTCGCCCGCAAATGTCGCCATGCCATACAGTGCTAGGTTCTTTTCCTGCAAAGTACCATAGCCAGATTTATCGAGAGTAAAGCCATCGATTGCGGCATAGGCATCGTTGATCATGTTATCAAAAATTGGCTTAGGCAAAGTGAAACCTGCGCCAGACGACATAGTGCCTGAATAGTATTCAGAGGCATCTTTGGCAACGATGTTTGATGATTGAGCTGCTTCTGTCGTTTGAGTCACATCGTGATCGGCATAGCTAATACCTGATTTAATTGAGGTAATAACGCCAAGTTCGAGGGGAACGGTAATATCGAAGGTCGCGAACGACTCTTCATCTGTATTGGGTTGCTTTTTAAGGGCCCAGCCAGCAGTTTCTAACTGACCATTAAAATCGCCCGCGTCGAATGAGTTATTGGCGATGTTAATATCAATCACATCACCTGTCGCATCATAAGTACCAGCAAAATCTTCTGGTTTACCAATAGATTGACCGTAGTTAGATGTAAGATCTGTACCACCTTCGGCTTTAGTTTTACCGATACGGCCTTCTAATTTATAGGCATCTGCTTGATATACAAAATCCAGGTCAACAGTATCAGAGGACATACTTGCTTTACGCGCCCATGTCTGTGCCCAAGCAAAACCACCTTTATCCGTATGCTCAACTAAAGTACAAACACCGGCGGCATTTTTCTTAAGACAAGTATTCTCACCTTGTTGAGTTGGGAATAGGAAAATTGACGTGTTCGCATTGTTTGCATCAAGCTGCAGACTCATCAGATTCAAACCAAACTCAAGATTCTCTGTTGGTCTGTATTGGAGCGCCGCATTTAAGGCCGTACGTTCACGATCCTGTTGGAATGTGGTTGGGACAATTTCACCCCAACCAAGTAAGGTTTCGATACCATTGCGCTGGTATTGGGTTTTATCCAATGAACCTGCGACTAAGAAACCAAATTTTTCATCTTCCGTTTTCCAGCTGTAAAGGCCTGATGTTTGTGGATCAATTTCTTCAGAGATACTGCCGTAATCGCCTTTTGCACTTAAGAATACTGAGTTTGCATCTAAATCTAATGGCTTACGAGTTTCAACAACCACGGTTCCACCGATGCCGCCTTCGGCGATATCGGCTTGAGATGATTTATAAACTTGAATACCACCGACCATTTCTGGTGGCAGTAAGCTGTAGTTAAAGCTACGGTCAATGGCTTGTTGATCGAACCAACCTGTTGAAGCAACGGCATGACCATTTAACAATGTACTGGTTAATTGGCTAGAAGCGCCACGGATTGACACTTGCTGCCCCTGACCAAATTGGCGGTTTACGGCAACGCCTGGAATACGGCCTAAAGACTCACCGACATCACCATCAGGAAATTTACCAATATCTTCAGCGGTAACAGCATCAACGACAGCATCAGAGAAACGCTTATCGTTAACCGATGCTTTCATAGAAGCACGCATACCACGGACTTCAATTTTTTCAATATTTTCTGGCGCAGCTGTGGTTGCTGCTGCGTCTTCCGCAGCAACAGCGCTGATAGAGACAGCGCTACCGAGTAGGATAGCAATATTTGTAGCTAGTACACTTTTCTTAAAGGTTGATGGTCGCATCTCGTTTCCCTTCCATAACTTTATTATCGTTTTAGTATTCATAACCATTCCCCACGGAATGACAACGCTGTCATGTCTAGAGCAAACATTACACAATAATTAACAGCCTTGCCACAACAAAATAACGCCTGACGAAAAAAAATGTCATAAAGCGCAATTATTAAACAATGCGGATTAGGATTTTTATTTTAAAACATACAGTTATAAAAATAGGTGTAAAATTACAACCATCAACTCTCCCGTAACAGAATGAAAATAATGCCAGTTTGTAACAATCTGCCATTGCTAAGCACCTTAAATGCTCGCACTATAAGTTCCACAAATATAAAAATGGCTACAAAAATGTAAGCTTGTAAATCGCTGTTAAAGCATTTACGTTCATGGAACAGCTAGCCCTTCGCGACCTTAGATAAAGAGTTTTTACATCAATGAAAGTCACCATCAACGACGTAGCTAAATATGCTGGAGTGTCAATTAAGACGGTATCCCGTGTTACCAATAACGAACCATCGGTGAAGCAGGCCACGGTTGATAAAGTTAATGAGGCTATCAAAGCACTAAATTATCAACCTAATCTCGCGGCGAGAAATCTCGCGGGGACAAAATCTTATGCTATTGGTTTTATTTATGATAATCCCAACGCCTATTACATCATTGATATGCAAAATGGGATTTTATCGGCCTGTAAAGACAAAGGATATGAGCTGGTTATTCATCCCTGCAATGCAAAATCTGCGTCAATATGTGAAGAGCTAACGGCTCTTGTCAAGTACTCAAGACTCGCAGGTTTAGTGCTAACGCCCCCCCTTTCTGAAGATCCAACCGTACTTAAAGCGCTGAGAGAGATTGATGCTAACTACGTTCGTATCATCGCTGGCGAAAACGTAAAAGATCAGGATGGGCTCACAATTCTTGTTAACGATAAATCCGGTGCCATCGAAATCACCCAGCATTTAATCGATTTAGGCCATAAAGAAATCGCATTCTTAAGTGGTGATTTGCATCACGAATCGACCAAGGAACGATTACTCGGTTATAAACAAGCATTAACAAAAAACCATTTAGCTCTGAATGAAGATTACATAATTGAAGGAAAGTATTCATTTGAGTCAGGGGTTGAAGGCGCTAACAGTCTTATCAAGCTTAAACATCGCCCAACAGCCATAGTCGCATGTAACGATGAAATCGCCGCCGGGGCACTTTTTGCGGCGCGTTTAGCGGGCTTAGATATCCCCTCGGATCTTTCGATTGTCGGATTCGAAGACAGCCCTTTCTCCCGCCAAACTTGGCCTAAACTCACAACAGTACATCAACCCAACTCAGAAATTGCACAGGTCGCAACAGAGCTACTTATCGCTAAGCGCCGAGAGCAAGATGCAAAATATGCGAAGACCTTTACACCTGAGCCTGTGATCCGCGATTCATCTGCAGCACCCAAACGCTAATATTGTCCACAGTTCTAACTAAAACAGAGAGCCAATACTCTCTGTTTTAGTTAATAAGTCATTCATTCTAATGTAATTTAAGTTTAGGCCGTTGCCACTTTAATAGTTTTTGTGCAATACGATAGACGATCGCTGAAAACCAACCGTAAAGACTCGCTAAGTGCCTTTGATATAAAGAGATATACATAATCCGAGCAATATGGCCTTCGACAAAGAAAGTGCCAGAGCGTAAGTTCCCCATTAAATTCCCCACGGCAGAAAAGCGACTCAATGACACCAGCGAACCATAGTCTTTATATACAAAAGCCTTTTCTGATTTCCCTTGTAAGCGATTAACAATATTATCAAATAAGGTATCAGCCATCTGGGCTGCAGCTTGCGCCCTCGGAGGAACCGCTTGGCCCGATTCAAGAATTAATAAAGCACAGTCACCGAGGGCATAAATGTCATGATGACCCTTTACTCGCATACAAGCATCGACTTCAACTTGGTTGCGCGCTGTGATGGGGAGTTTTGTGAAATTTTGAAAAGCACTAGGTCCTTTTACCCCAGCAGCCCAAACTTTTAATCCGGCCTCAATCACATCGCCATCTTGAGTGATAAAACCATCACGAGTCACTTCTTTAACTTGCACACCAATATGTAAGCGAATACCTATTTTATCTAGTACGGCTTGGGCTCGAGCACTCACTCGTTCTGGTAACTGCGGCAGTATTTTTGGGGAGGCTTCAATCAAGTGCACATCGAGATGATGCTTCGAAATATTGAGATAACCATATTCTTTAACTGACTCAATCACATGATGAAGTTCTGCTGCTAATTCAACCCCTGTAGCCCCGGCGCCCACAATACCGATACTCACTCTTTCCTGTGTTTCATTTAACTGCAGCAAAGCATCAAGCAATTTATGGTGGAACAGATTCGCATTTTCTAAGCTATCGAGAAATATACAATGCTCTTCTGCGCCTAATGTGTTGAAACTATTCGAGACACCACCCAATGCAAGCACAAGATAGTCATATTCTAGTTGGCGTGGCGCTAATAGCAGTTCCCCTTCATCACTATAGACTGCAGCTAATTGGATAATCTTAGCATCGGGTTCGCATTGTTCTATTTCACCCCGAATATAGCGATAACCATTTTTAAGCCCATGATCACGATAGAGTAACCCCTCAATCGATTGATCAATCACACCAACTGCAACTTCGTGTAATTTAGGCTTCCATATATGAATAGGACTTTTATCAATTAAGCACACATCGACGACATCACTACCGCCCCATTTTCGGCCCAACTTAGATGCAAGCGCTAAACCCGCGGCGCCGCCCCCCACAATCACTATTCTTTTTGTAGCCAAAATAACAACCTCAATAACCCCATTTAAGTGGCTAAGTTATATCATGTTACAGATAAGAGATAACTACTTTAGTCAAGTAAAGTGGGCTATTTTCCATTAAAGATATTTCAGAATGTGGCATATAGAGTAGATGCCAAAAACGCTTTAAGCCCAATAAAAAAGGACCCTAAGGCCCTTTAACATCATAGTGATGGCTTATACCGCCTCTTCGTTTTCTTCACCCGTTCTTATGCGGATCACACGCTCAACGTCGGTCACAAAAATTTTACCATCACCAATTTTGCCAGTCCGAGCGGTTTCAACAATAACATCAATCGCTTGATCGACAAGATCATCTTGGATAACCAGTTCAATTTTCACTTTAGGTAAAAAATCCACCATATACTCGGCACCACGATATAATTCCGTGTGCCCCTTCTGGCGTCCAAAACCTTTTACCTCTAGCACTGTCATCCCTGTAATACCAATCTCAGCAAGTGACTCGCGCACATCATCTAATTTAAAAGGTTTAATAATGGCTTCAACTTTTTTCATCAAAAATTCCTCGGCACTTGCATTAACATAATCAAACAGAATAGCACTAGCTTACACGGGCTTACGTCAATATTGAAGCACATACGCTGCTTTGCTCATAAAACACAGTTTCTACAAAAATGCAGTTAGCACATAACAGTCTAAAAAAAGGACAATACTGAAGCTCAGAGATTTTATACTTAACACCTAGAGGTTTAAAACCCATTCGCTCGCGGGATGCAAGCGCAATAAAGACAAGGACGTTTTATGAGCATTCATCAAAAAGGCTTTAGCCTTATCGAACTTATTACCACACTTTCAGTATCAGCAATCCTATTAGCCATAGGTGCGCCATCATTAACAGATTTTTACACCCGATATCGAGCCGATAGCAGTATACGGGTTATCCAGCAAACATTGCAGTTCGCCCGTAATCAAGCAATCTCCTTCAACATGAAGGTAACGGTCTGCGCCCTTGTCGACGATAAATGCGATCCAAACTGGCAAGCTGGCCTCACTGTTTTTATTGATATTGATAATGACAATCAACTGGATGGCGACGATAAAAAGCTCTATACAACCAATGCTTTTCACTCAAAAGATACTGTTAAATACAATCGTGCAGTCATTCGTTTTCTACCAGATGGATTAGCTTCTGGTACCAATGGAACGCTTAAATATTGTCCATCCAGTCCGACAAGCCCGTATTCACAAGCAATCGTTATTAATCAAGCAGGTAGAGCTCGAGTTTCAACCGATAACACTATAAATTGTACTTAGCCTAACGGCGCTAAAAGAATGAGTAAAAAATTTATATCTTGAAAACAAAACCGTACTCAATGTCACTATAAGGAAACTATGTCGCATTAAAAACATAAGATTAAAAAGGCATTACTTAGATACTGATATCAGCAGCATTCTCGCTTATACTCTATGGAAGATAAGTGAGGATAGTCCGCATGCAAAAAAAAATGTCAGGTTTTACCTTAATTGAGTTAATGGTCACAATTGCTGTCGCAGCAATTTTATTGACCATTGGAATACCGTCACTGGTCTCTCTCTACGAAGGTATGCGGGTAAATAATAATATTACAAAAATCCATGACATTATGGTCTTTGCTCGCAATCAAGCCATCAGCTATGGAACGACCGTAAATGTATGCCCATTTGGGAGTGCCTCATCATGTGATGCAAGTGCTGACTGGAGCAAAGGAATTCGTGTATATATTGGGACCGATAAAGAATTGCGGGCTATTGACGGTTTCCATTCGAGTGACAAAATTACAGGTTCTGTTGATTCACTAACATTCTCAGCTGACGGCCTTTCTTCTGGAGGAACATTAATTTATTGCCCCGGAGGAAAAACCGCGGAATCAAAAGGCGTTATAGTAAATGTTGGCGGTATCATTTCATACGGCGCCAATGGCAGTAGCTGCTAATCATCGCAAGTCAGTCCACATTATCACAGTATCATTTTTTGCTAACAAGAATAGTAGCTTAAGCTACTATTCGCGGGTATATGAAAGGCTTTTGGGCATTAGGCATCCCATCTAAAACTGGAGTTTGACGCTATCACAGCTCTCAATCCATTTTGAGGGGCGCTTAGAAAACCATATAGATCTTTGCTGACACGGAATTATGAGCTATACCCTTCACTAAAATTGACTTTATAAATAACATAAAAACCTTCGAAAAATTTTTATTAATGTTTCTCGAAGGTAACTATCTAAGCGTAACCTTATCTAACTGTTGACTCTTATCACTGGTAAACTCTTGGTTTAGAGAAACACATTCAACGACATCTTTTATAAAATACTTTTTACCATCAGAGGCAGTTAATTGCTTGCCTGGTAAACTGGCAATGTTCAGGTTAACGTCTTTTACCTTCCAACGATAAAAAACCACCTTATCCCCTTTAGATGCCGTAATGTGACATTTATAGTCCTGCGCTGACTCACTCGTAGCCGCAACGGACACACAAGAAAAAATACCTAACACTAAGCCAATAAGATATCTGCTCATTTCCAACACTCCGCTGACGGGCCTTTTACACCCGCAGATGTCATCGTAATAGTTGCACAGGTGGAATCTCGGCTTGCTTGACTCCCTTTCGCTGTTGCCGTTATGGTAAACGAGCTAGTACCAGCAGAAACAACACTATAATATCCATGCTCAGTTAGAAAGGGGCTTGCTGGTAGGCCAAGCTTTGTCATATCAGTCGTATAAGCACGATTATCTAAGTAATACTGCTCTTGCAAATTTGCCACTTTCATTACCGCAGCAACACCTTCCGAACGCCCACTTTTAACGATATAGTCAATATACGATGGATAGGCAATCGCAGCTAAAATACCAACAATAACAACTGCAATCATCACTTCAATCAAAGTAAAGCCCTGTGAACGATTCTTTTTCATTAATATTGTCACTCATTAATATGGTAATAAACTTTATTGGTATTCAAACAAGCATTCAGTTTCACAGTACCTGAACAGTTTTCGCCTTTGGCATCACACTCCCCACTTCCCATTAACATAAACAAACTTGCATCGCATTGTGGAGGATTAGGAACTGTAGGATCTGTAGGATCACTAGGAGGTGGAGGTGTTATAAACTCTGGCGGTGATGGAATACAATCAGTACATACCGTTGTCGAAGGACTCCCAGTCTCAATGAGCTCTTCTGTTCCATCCTCATGACGCACAAAACGTAGTCCCTTATGGAGATCTAATACATGCAACTTACCCACTGAAGATATAAAACAACTAGAATCCGTTGCGGCGGTATCTTGTGCAGGAACAAAAGAAGTAAAGTAAACTTTACCATTTATTATCGCAGAAGAAGATAAACTCTTCTCTCCTGCATCTGTAAAGTCATAATACCAACCTCGTTTTGTTCCAAATTCAATCTTCTCAGCATCAGAACTAGGAGATGCGCTCGTTACATTATATAAGTTAGCACTGGTTATCGCGCTAGGGACAGTATCTCCATTTTCGCCAAATGTTTTACTCACAACATTTCTATCCTGAAGTACAAAGAACATATCTTGCGCCCCAACCGCCAAAGGTTTTGCCCTATTACCGGAACCAAGAGTCACTGCATCATAACGAATATCTTGGTAAGATATTGACGTTGTTGTCACTCCACTAGCATCTGTCGAAGTCACTTCAACAGTGTTAGTTAAATATGTTTGAGCTACAATCGGTTCGTAGAAGAAGCGTCTATCATTAGCAAGCATCCCACCAAGCTGAGCAAACTTAAAACCGCTCCATGTACTTGTCGCTGCAGATGGCATATCCATACGCCATACGTTCCCCCCTAAATCTGCGGCATATAATCTATCAGTGTATCCATCACCGTTACTATCAAGGATAGCTATTGGTCCTGCTATGCTGTGTTCTATCCCAGATAAAGCCGTACCACCGTTAAAACCAAAATTATGTATAAGAGCCCCAGTCCTTGCATTAACAAGATATACATTCCGTCCATCTGAATTAGCCCCTGTAGTAGAGTCATAACCTAAGTTATAACCTCCCCCAAAAATAACAACGGGATCATCTATACCTGCTAATTGAGCAAATACTGGTGTCGACCATGTTTGCGCCATCTCAGTAAAACCAGCAGAATCACTTGAGACTTTCCACATTAATTTAGGTGAGTCAGGGGATGTAACATCAAATGCATAATAAGATTGGCCGCCTCGACGCATACCAATGATCAACCATGCTTTAGTGATACTGCCTGAGGTTGAACGCTCTAAATATGCAACAGGGGAGCCATCGAGTCCATAAACACTGTGACCACTTGCATAGCTATTCTCTCTTAGTATTGTTGTGTTTGGCAGCAATTCATAAGGCATAAATGCCCAACTCTCTGACACCTCTGTCCCCTGATCTTTAAATGCGTGCAAAACACCATGATTAGTCCCAACAAAAATTCTAACATTGGTACCATTTCCACCATAGTCAATCGCTAAAGGTTGGGAGTGCATTGGATCACCCATGATATCGCCACGGATACCATTAAAATCATCAGAAGTTAAAGCACCATTTTCATCCCTATCAACATTCCAGCCCTGTATCCAACGAAAAGCATTAGAAAGCTCCGCTTGAACAGTAGTAGTATCACTAACGAGTATCCCCAAATAGTTGGCGAGATTAGTATCACTACCTGCGTATGATACTGCTTTCGTTAATGTCAAATCATCTAACGCGCCATTAATGCCTATATTACTTAATAAGCTACGATTGGTAGGATCAATTTGACGTGCAACCCCTCCTTCTTGCACATCATTACCATCAGGGATCGAGCTGCAAGCACTCCACACACTGCAAACTGTATCTATAATCCCACCATCACCACCAATGGCTGGAGTATTATTTTTATCAATTAATACCCCATCAGAATTAACCTTAAACTTCTTAATATTTCCAGCCCATCGGGTCCCTTGGGATGGACTAAATAATGCGTAATATGCAGAGTCCAATGTACGAGTTGGGTCAGCATTACTCAATGCAACACCGGGAGCAGAAAAACGCCGCCCTTCATCGGTAATACTATCAACAATATTTGAAATAGCTGCTTGAAGGTTAGCCGTATTATCAGCACTAAAATATTCACCATTCCCACGAGCTGCTGTTTCGATTAATAACGGCTCGGCATAGGACTCCTCCCCTAGGCTAAAACCAATTGTATGAGTAATTACTCTTTGAAATTTCTCCGTAGCTGGTAATAGATCATTTTGGTACATATAACTTGCTAATGCCGGCAAATAACTGCTTCGAGCTGATTCATCACCTATAGCATCCTTGTATTGATATGCATCATATTCCCCATCAGCATTACCACCAGCGGTAAGTGCATTTATATAATTATTAGCACTCTCATCTAGCGTTGGGGCACCATCCGTAATATAGATAACAAAAGCAATATCACTACATACATCCATTGGTGATATATAGCTCCCTCCTTTTTCAATACTTGTATCGTAGGTAGGGTTATTTTTGGTATAATGTATACCCCAGCTATTATAATCCTCATCTGAATGCCCAAAGGTAATAGGGCCACCACTAAAATAACGATACGCCTCAAACATAGTTTCACACAATGGTGTATTAGTTTGAGCGGACAAATTTGACAGTGTACTAATTAAGCTATCTTTTTCTGCTGATGTACGCTCTTTAATACCTGCAATAATGCGACCACCATCGCGGAGTCCTTCACTTGGATAATTGAGATTAAATACAGCCATACCAAAATCAACCGAGCCTATAGAACTAATAACGCCTGATATAGCATCTTGCGCCATCTCAAGTCGAGTTGGTGAAACATCCTCAGGCGGAAGTTGCCCATTCTGGTACAGGGTATACCATCTAAGATAATTATCCGTATATAAGGTCACTAACTCACCAGAATTAAATCCCATAGATTGTGCATTAGCTAATGTACCGCCAAAGGGAACGTAGTCGCCTCCAGATTTAACACTGTTTTGAGGATAGCCAGTTGCATAACCTGTTATCGAGCTATTATTAGAGGTATTTTCAGCATTAATATCCTCCCAACAATCAACTGGGTTATTTGTTTCTGCGCCACTATTTTCTTTTATTTGTTGCCAAGTTCCTTTATCCTGCCCTGTCTTTTTATATTCTCGAATATAGCCAGTAAAACGTCCGTACGTATTTAGTGCGGTAGTTGCAGCCGAACAACCATTAATCAATTCATTAAAACGACGAGACTCAGAGGGGCTATCAGGAACAGGTAATATGCTCTCATCCATCCCTGTACCAATAGAAAAGTAAATCATACGACCTGAATAAGAATGAGAGTCACCCACCGGTGGATAAACCTTATCAGGTTTATACCCCCCCGGAGCCCCCTCAATAATAGTATCCATACTTCCAGAATTATCAAATATAATCAAAACCTTACTTCGACCTTGATTTGGAGGCGGCAACAAGTATAAATCGGTATCATCGGCCCAACTATCAACGGGCAAACTCAACGCTGAAAACAAAAAAATATATATTAATTTTTTAAGTTTCATGGCCACTCCTTTTATTTAAACCGTTCTTGCTCTATACCAGTGACAACGATTATTTGGCCAAGTTTTTCTCTACCAAAATTAACTTGGCTTGAAATCTCTACTCTTCGACATCCAAATTTATTACTTTGGTTTGCAGCAGGATTCGGTAGACAGGTAAAAGTCCCTTGTTTAACAATTAAATTACCAGAACCATCATCAACCAAGGGCAACGGGGTTAATACTTGAGCCCCTCCTAAATAACTATTATTTGTATCAATTTTAGACATGGTTGCTAAGTATGCCTTTGACTTAGCTGCTAATGCTTCAGCTAATCCACCATCTGCAAGTGCCTTAGCTTCGATTCTTTCTGCGCCAGCACCAGCCATTCGTAATGATTGATTAGAATTTACTGCGAGAGCAACTCCAATGACAGTCATAATGATCAATACTATTAGTGAGAAAAATAATACTATGCCCTGCTGATATCGCCTCACAATATTTGCCCTCCATCCAATACAGCGTTTTCTAACATGACCGTTACTGACATTACTTTTCGGCGAAAATGGTCTTTCGGAGCCAATATAACTTTATCCCCTAAAATATATTTAGTGTCATTTATATAGCTACTGTCTTGCTGAGCGGAACGCACTAAAATATAAAGTTTTAACGCAACTAACTTCTGAGGAGGTTCTGATCCATTCTCCCACATAACGGTTGTGACACTAGATGCAGGTACAAAACTATCGGGGGTACTATCATTATTTGAATCAACCCCATATAGAATTCGCAGATTTTCTATGCCTTCCACTAACTGCTCATCATTATCCATACCGGTATCTGTTAATGTTTTCCGTCTCAAAACAGGAACCCCAGCACTATCATTGGCAATAAAATAGACATGTTGCTGATATTCCCATAACCTCGCACCAGCAATGGCTTTCGATGGAAGGCCATCATTAAAAAAAATAGCTTCGTTAGTTCCGTCGGTTAAAACAAAATACTGGTCACTATTAGCGACCAGCACACTAGGCCCTATTACCCTTTTTATTTGAATAACGTCTGTATTCCCTCGAACGTTTGAAGATGCGAGACAAGATAACGATTTACTGCCACCACTTTCATACCCCCATAAAAACCTGAAATTAGCAAGTTGAGCATTAGGCAATGTTTGATTGTTTAATCCCTCACCAATACAATCAACCCCACTAATTGGGTTATCAATTGTAATGGCTACACCAGTTAACGGTGTACCAGTCATATCCCCCATAAAACCTAACTGACTGATATCACGTTCCATAATAGCTAATGCGATACGCCCATTTTCCTGTAATTGGTTAAATTGACTGGTTGTAGTGACATTTGATGACGACATATTAAACATAGTGAATACGCCTGCAGTTAAAAATAGGCCAATCACCATAGCAACCATCAATTCGACAAGTGACATTCCTGACTGCGGTTTCTTCTTTGCAATAACCATAATTGTTATTTTCATTTATATAATCACCGTTTTAATGGAAAATATTCGGCGATTTTCCTTATTAGCACCACATTTAGGTGAAGTATCTACAATTTTCGAACTATCAATTGCTGTTTTGCGTATACCACGCCATGCAATAACCACTAAAACATCATTATCAGTGACTTGAATACATGCAGAGGGTGTATCGAGTCCGCCTACATTTTGAGTACCTACAATTTCATCTTCACCAGAAAAGGCTGAGCGCCACTCATATAAATCCCAAGCAACCAATTGAGTGGGGGTGCATAGCGTTCCTCCTTCACACGCAGGTGATACTGGAGTGATAGCGGTTTGGGAGCCTGTATAATCACCATTGTAACTAGCGAGCTGCGTTCGATTAAGCTTCATGCGGTTGATGATATCGTTGGCATAATATGAGGCCTGTGTCTGTTGAAATGACTCGAAGCTACTTCGCTTTGCGACTATGTGCAGATTAAAAATGCCTATTAAGCCAATAACTAAGATCACTAATGCGACAAGCACTTCTATTAATGAGAAGCCTCGTTGAAATTTTTTTTGTGTCAAACATTCGAATTTAGTCATATTTTTGACAAGCTTTTCAGCAATTTACCCTTTAAAAATCTTAATCTTACGATGAAAACACCATCAGGAGTTAATAATAGATGACTAAATTGTAAGTAGCCAGTAACAATAGCATATAAGCCTTGGTGCCATTATGCTTTGTATGCATTTGGGAAATTTTAGCTAATAAAAAAGAGGCCTTAAGCCTCTTTTTTATTAGCTACATTAAAGTGGATTAGCGCAATTCTGCTGGAACAGCAAAAACAGTGTCTTCTTTACGACCTTCAACTTCGGTCACAACACTCGGAGCCAACTTGGCTATCGCTTGTACCACTTGTTGTACTAGCACTTCAGGTGCCGACGCCCCCGCAGTAACAGCAACACGCGTCACATTATTAAACCAGCTTGATTCAACATCATCCGCAGTATCCACGAGATATGATTGAGTTCCCGTTTTTAATGCTAACTCACGCAGCCGATTAGAGTTAGAGCTGTTCTTAGAACCTACAACTATCAATAAATCCACATCGGCAGACAAATTGCGCACCGCATCTTGACGGTTTTGTGTCGCATAACAGATATCATCTTTACGTGGCCCTTCGATCGAGGGGAAACGTTTTTGCAGTGCCGCAATAATATCTAACGTATCATCTACCGATAAGGTTGTTTGGGTTACAAAGCAAAGATTATCGGGATTGCGAACGACTAGAGTATCGACATCTGCAGGGGATTCAATCAGATAAACACCGCCATTTGGGTTATCGTATTGGCCCATTGTCCCTTCAACTTCAGGGTGACCTTCATGGCCAATTAAAATGCATTCGATCCCTTTACGGCTAGCACGGGTCACTTGTAGATGTACTTTAGTGACTAAGGGACAAGTCGCATCGAAGACCCTTAAGCCACGCGCCTTGGCCTCTGCCCTCACAGCTTGAGAAACCCCATGGGCACTAAAGATCACGATATTGTTATCAGGAACTTGGTCTAATTCTTCGACAAAAACAGCACCCCGATCCTTAAGATTCTGCACCACATAACGGTTATGGACTACTTCATGGCGAACATAAATCGGGGGTGAAAATAGTTCAAGTGCGCGTTCGACTATACTAATCGCCCGATCCACTCCCGCACAAAAGCCTCGCGGATTGGCAAGCATAATATTCAAACTAGGGCTGGTAGGATCGAATTTCATTTTAAAGTACCTTTACAACATCCAGTTCAAATGTGATTTTGTGTCCAGCCAGAGGATGATTCAGATCGACTGTGATGGAATCGCCCGCTACATCACGGACAATACCAGGGATCTCACTGCCGCCTGGCCCTGCAAAACTGACAATCACACCCGCTTCTAACGTCATGTCCGCAGGGAAACGGCTTCTATCCATATAATGGATTGCATCTGGATTCGATTCGCCAAAGGCATCCACAGCGTCTAGGGTAAAACTGTGTTTATCCCCTTCGTTCAGTTTGACTAGTTGAGCCTCAAATGCAGGGCTCAAAGTACCATCGCCCACATTCAAACGCGCTGGTTTACCGGAGGCTTTAGTACTATCGGCCGTTGAGCCATCTTCTAGCACAATATTCATATGGCACAACAATGAACGTGTAACAGTCACTACTTCACCCCTTCGCTTGTATTTTGCTCGGATTTACCGCTTAAGAATGCATCCCAAATGATCAATACGGCACCGATAAAAATCGCTGAGTCGGCAATGTTAAAAGCCGGATAATGGCTTTTTCCCCAATAAAAATCGATAAAGTCCACCACAAAGCCGTGCACCAATCTATCGATCAAATTACCTAAAGCACCACCTATCACTAAGGTATAAGCTAAGTTCAGTTTCCATAATGAAGCCGATTGCTTACGCAACCAAAGGGTTAATAAAGTGCTAAAACCCACAGCAATAATGGTAAACAGCCAACGCTGCCAACCACCGGCTTCACTTAAAAAACTAAAAGCGGCACCATAGTTGCGGACATAGGTAAAATTAAAAAAGGGCAATAACTGCACAGATTCAAACAAATCAAAATTGGCTAAGACCCATTGCTTAGATAGCTGATCGGCCAAAAACACCAATACAGCTACCCAATACCAACGTAAGCCACTGTCCTTCCAAGTTAATGGCATACAGATCCTTTACGCAAACTGACGAACTTCGCCGTCACCTTCAATGTTTGTTACGCAGCGAGTACAGAGGGTTGGGTGGGCCTCAATGGTGCCAACTTCTTCCCTATGGTGCCAACAACGCTCACACTTTTGTGCAGCGCTAGCCGTCACTAATAACTTCAATGAAGCCAGCTCAGTTTCAACCGCATCGGTCGTTGCATCTGCAAGCGGCAACACTTTTGCTGCTGAGGTCAAAAGCACAAAGCGCAGCTCATCACCGATATGGGTTAATTGCTCGGTTAAAGCTGCATCGGCAAACAGCGTCACTTCAGCCTCTAGCGAACCACCGATACGTTTGTCACGGCGAGCTTGCTCAATGACCTTGTTGACTTCGTTACGAACGGTCAGCAGATTTTCCCAGTACACATCACTCAGATCAGTATCTAAAGTGATAGATTGCAGACCTTGGTACCATTCTTGAGTAAAGACATAGGCATCGCGTTCACCTGGCAATAATTGCCATACTTCATCGGCGGTAAAGCTTAGAATTGGCGCAATCCAGCGCACCATAGCTTCAGCAATATGGAATAACGCAGATTGGCAGCTACGGCGCGCATGGCCTTCTTGCTTAGCCGTATACTGACGATCTTTAATGATATCTAAGTAGAAACTACCCAGTTCAACCGAACAGAACTGCATTAATTTCTGTGTCACGCTATGGAAGTTATATTGCTCAAAAGCCTCAATAATTTCCTGCTGTAGTGCGGTCGCACGGCGAACTACCCAGCGATCGAGTGCCACCATATCTTCCACTGCGACTAAATCCTTCGCAGGATCAAAACCGTTTAAGTTGGCCAATAGGAAACGAGCAGTGTTACGAATACGGCGGTAGGCATCGGCGCTGCGATTTAAGATTTCATCGGAAACCGTCATTTCACCACTATAATCCGTCGCCGCAACCCACAAGCGCAGAATATCGGCGCCTAATTTATTCGTTACCGTTTGCGGTGCAATCACGTTACCAATAGATTTTGACATCTTACGGCCTTTGCCATCGACGGTAAAACCGTGAGTAAGCACTTGCTTGTATGGCGCTTTGCCATTCATTGCCGTTGAAATCATCAAAGATGACATAAACCAACCGCGGTGTTGGTCGCTACCTTCAAGATATAAATCAACGCCATGCCCGTGGAATTCAGGGCGAGCGGCAATAACAGAGGCAAAGGTAGAACCTGAATCGTACCAAACGTCCAAAGTATCAGTCACTTTACGGTATTGCTCCGCTTCGTCACCGAGCAACTCGGCAGCATCGAGATCCCACCAGGCTTGAATGCCTTGCTGTTCAATACGATTTGCTACCCGCGCCATTAATGACACGCTATCAGGATGCAGCTCTTCGGTTTCACGATTCACAAACAAGGTAATTGGCACACCCCAAGTACGTTGACGCGAGATACACCAATCCGGACGATTCTCAACCATCTTCTCGATACGACTTTGGCCCCAATCAGGGATCCACTGGGTCTGTTCAATTTCTTTCAATGCTTGCGCTCGCAACCCGTGGTTATCCATAGAAATAAACCACTGCGGCGTTGCGCGGAAAATAATCGGTGTCTTATGGCGCCAGCAATGTGGATAGCTGTGGCGATAGGCGACATGGTGTAACAATGCACCTTTCTCTTTCAGCAGCGCGACGACATTATCGTTGGCTTTAAAGACATGTTGGCCGGCAAAAAATTCTGTATCTGGCTTATAAACACCGTTATCGCCAACGGGGTTTGCCACTTCTAAACCGTATTTTTGACCGACAACAAAGTCGTCTTGACCGTGGCCAGGGGCGGTGTGAACCACACCGGTACCTGCATCGGTTGTGACGTGATCACCTAAAATCGCCGGCACATCAAAGGCTAAGAATGGATGCTTAAAGCGAACCAGCTCAAGTGCTGCGCCTTTGACTTTGGCTAACACGCTGTGGCTCTCGGCGCTATAACGAGTCATACAAGCTTCAACTAACACATCGGCTAAGATCAATGCTTGCGTCACACCCTCTTTAACAAATTCAACCAAGCTGTAATCAAGCTCTGGGCTGATAGATAAAGCACGGTTTGCAGGCAGAGTCCATGGCGTAGTCGTCCAAATCACCATAGCGACTGGATGTGAGTAATCGCTTACGCCGAACTTAGCGGCAACAGCCTTACTATCTACGGCGATAAAAGCCACATCGATAGCGGGTGATGTCTTGTCTTCGTATTCAACTTCGGCTTCGGCAAGTGCTGAACCACAGTCAGTACACCAGTGAACAGGCTTCACCCCTTTATGCAAGTGACCGTTTTCAATCACTTTTGACAAAGAGCGCACGATATTGGCTTCGGTTGAAAAATCCATAGTGAGATACGGATTGTACCAGTCACCGAGCACACCTAGGCGAACGAAGTCTTCACGCTGACCATTCACTTGCTCAGCCGCGTATTTACGGCATTCTTCGCGAAATTCTGCCGCAGAGATTTTTTGGCCAGGCTTACCGACTTTTTGTTCAACTTTGAGTTCAATAGGCAGGCCATGACAATCCCAACCAGGGACATAAGGCGCATCAAAACCGGATAGGGTTTTTGACTTAACAATGATGTCCTTAAGGATTTTATTTACTGAGTGACCAATATGAATGCTGCCATTCGCATAGGGTGGACCATCATGCAAAATGAAGGGAGTGCGGCCAATGCGGCTATCGCGGATCTGTTGGTACAGACCGTCTTTTGTCCAGCGCTCTAACATCTCTGGCTCGCGATTTGCCAAATTACCACGCATCGGAAACTCTGTTTCCGGCAAATTCAAAGTAAATTTATAGTCGCTCATTGATCCTATACCGTTAATTAAACTGATAAATTTCAGCCTGCATCATTACCAAATAAAGCCCTGGCCTCATTTGCATCATTCAAAATTTGTTGTTTTAGCGCATCCAATGAATCGAAGGGTTGTTCATCCCTCAACTTTGCCACTAATTCAACCTCAACATGTTTGCCGTAAATGTCATCATCAAAATCAAATAGATGGACTTCGAGCTGACACACTTGGCCGTTTACGGTTGGGCGAAAGCCAATATTGGCAACCCCTTCATAAATGTCACTATCATCCCAATATAACTTAACCGCGAATACCCCACGCACGGGCACAACATTACGTTTAAGTGCAATATTGGCAGTAGGAAAACCTATGGTTCTACCAATTTTTTGCCCATGGGCAACCCGCCCACTCAGGGTGAATGGATGACCTAACAGACGCCGAGCCTGTTCAAGGTTTCCCTTCGCCAATTGCTCACGCACCGCCGTGGAACTCACTCTTTGTGAGCCAAGCATAAAACTTTGGGTACTGACTACAGTAAAACCATAGCGAGCCCCCGCTTGCATCAGCATTTCAAAATTGCCTTTACGCCCTTTGCCAAAGCAAAAATCATCGCCAATAACGAGGTATTTCACCCCTAGCTTACGAACCAACAGTTCTTCAATAAAATGCTCGGCGGGTTGATCGGCAAAAGCGCGATTAAAGTTAACACATACTAACCGCTCGACACCCAACTCATCGAGCAAAATGACCTTATCTCGCAATAAGCTCAAACGGGCGGGAGCATTCTCACCACTGAACAATTCCTGCGGCTGAGGTTCAAACGTCATCAAAGTAGATGGAAGCGATAACTGCTTGGCCTTCTGCACTAAGTTTGTAATCACTTGTGCATGACCGCGATGAACGCCATCAAAATTACCTATAGTCAAAACACACCCGTGGTGGGATGACAAAATGTTATGTATACCGCGGATTAATTCCATAACGTTAGACAACTGCCAAGCGCAAATCGGCTGATTATATAACAGCTCGCGATGAGAATCAGCAATCAAACTCCCCGTTTAATAGACCAAGGACGAATTCCAAGCAAAAGTAGCCCAAGTAGATAGGTTATCGCCCCCATAGAAATCAAACTTATCAATGCTTTGGTGCGATCGATCAGATGCCACTCTAACCATTGTGATTGCGAAGGTAAAAAGTAGTGTAAGACTACCACCATAAGGGCCGTCGAGACCACGGCTTTAACAAAAAACACTATAGTTGGCTGTGAAATTCGATAAACGCCCGCTAAATGTAATCCCCGGTACAATAATATGGCGTTAAGTAAAGCCGACATCGAGGTCGCAATCGCCAGTCCAACATAGCCAAAAGGTATTGCAAACAACAAGTTGAATCCCATGTTAGTGATCATGGCAATAATGCCATAACGAACGGGTGTCTTAGTATCTTGGCGAGAGTAATACCCAGGAGCCAGAACCTTGATCAGCATAAAGCTGAGCAAACCACTGCCATAAGCCATCAAACTATAGGATGCCATTTCAACATCATTAATTGAAAAAGCACCGCGCATAAACAGGACCATTAACATAGGTTTAGCTAATACAATTAACCCCATCATCGCAGGCAATCCAAGCAAGAGAATGGCTTTTATTCCCCAATCCATAGTCAACCCAAAACCTGCCCCTTCGTCATTGACATGGTTCCGTGATAATGCGGGTAAAATTACGGTTCCAATGGCGATGCCGAACAAGCCTAAGGGGAACTCCAACAAACGATCAGAGTAGTACAGCCAACTAATGGAGCCTGTCATCAAAAAACTGGCAATAAAAGTATCAAATAACAGGTTTATTTGTGAAACCGAGACCCCAAATAATGCCGGTATCATCAAGGTTCTAATCTTTACCACGCCGGGGTGATGCCAGCCCCAAGAAGGCTTAACAAGGGCCTTTTCCCGTAAAAGAAATGGAATTTGGAATAGGAATTGGATTAAACCACCACAAAACACCCCCCACGCCAAGGTTATCTCTGGCTGGCTCGATGTCGGAGCATAAAAAATGGCGGCGGCAATGATTGCCACATTGAGAAAGACGGGGGTAAACGCAGATACCGCAAAACGTCCACGAGTGTTTAAAATCGAGCCCGCCAACGCCGTAAAAGTAATAAACCACAGGTAAGGAAAGGTAATTTTAAGCACAACGGTGGCAAGTTCAAATTTAGCGCCGTCGGGCTCATTGTTCAGCCAAGCAACGAACCAGCCGCCACCAAAAAGCGCAGATAAAACGGGCGATGCTATCACACCAACTAGAGTCACTATAGTGACGAGCAAACCAAGCGTCCCCGCCACCTTGCTCAGTAACTCACGGGTTTCATCCGAAGAGTGCTTTTCTTGATATTCAGTTAAAACGGGAACGAAAGCTTGCGCAAATGCTCCTTCGGCAAACAATCGGCGCAAAAAATTGGGAATTTTATTGGCGAAGAAAAAAACATCGGCGCTTGTCCCGGCTCCCATTAAATTGGCAACTACAACGTCTCGGACTAAACCTAAAACACGGGATATCAATGTCATAGCACTAACGATCATGCCAGATTTTAATAATTTTTTACTCAATCGTCCCCCAGACCCGTATCGAATTGATTAGGTGATACATCTCAAAAAATCGACTCAGGCTCTGTCACACTGCGGCAATAGCTGTTAGAATTGCGCCACATATTACACGAGTTGGGTTGAAGATAGCCAAGGCAGGTTGGATTAATTTATCTTTATGATGAATATTCAATCATAGTCATTGACAAAGTGACTAAATGCAGGCATATTCCTCGGCCTTTAAAAGTATCAAATCCAGTTTTTAGGAGTTGCACCTTGGCTAATAGCAAGTCTGCAAAGAAGCGCGCGCTTCAATCTGAAAAGCGTCGTCAGCATAACGCCAGCCGTCGCTCAATGTTACGTACATACGTTAAAAAAGTAATCGCTGCAATTAAAGCAGGCGATCACAAAACAGCAACAGAAGCTTTTGCTGCTGCACAACCAATCGTTGACCGTATGGCGACTAAAGGCCTTATTCACAAGAATAAAGCTGCTCGTCATAAGGCTCGCTTGAACGCTAAGATCAAAGCAATCGCTGCTTAATATCTGTAGCAAATAGAAAAAACCGGCAATTGCCGGTTTTTTTATATCTGAAAAACACCATTAATGACAATAAATGTTGTTCAGTAGATGGATCATCTCCCGTACCTCATCACTTTTCAGCGAATAAAATACCGTTTGCGCTTCTTTGCGTGTGGTGACTAAATTATCTTTGCGTAACCAAGCAAGATGTTGTGATAGTGCCGATTGACTCAAGCCTAATTTTTTATTCATTTCGCCAACGCACATCTCGCCTTCATTCAATAAATAACAAAGAATAAATAGACGTCGCTCATTCGCAAGTGCCTTTAATAGCACTACGGCATGATCGGCTCGCTCCTGCATCAATTCAATATTCATTACGCACTTTTTCTCCTAAAACTAACCCCTGCGCTAATATAGCGTTGCCTTACAGATATAGTCGGGACATAAAGCACATTTTTTGCTAGATTGTTTTCAAAAATGGGACATGCTTAATAAAAATAAAGGAAACCTATGAAATCCTATCAGACAGCACTAATAACAGGCCTTTTAATTAGCGGTTTAAGTGCTTGCCAAAATCACATTGACAGGGCGCCCCAGACAGATGAAGTCTCTCAATTAAAACAAACTGCATTATCCTCTTCGCTTGGATACGAGATAGTTGAATCCTTAACCGTTGAAGTTGGTCCAAGATTGGCCGGCAGTCCAAAGGATACTATTGCGGTAAACTGGGCTATGGATAAATTAACGAGTCTTGGATTTGACCGCGTTTATAAAGAGCCAGTACAAGTGCCAATATGGGAACGTGGTGAAGCCAAAGCAAAAATTATCTCGCCAACGGAACAACCACTCGTCATTACCGCATTAGGAGGAAGTGTTGCAACCCCCATTGAAGGCATTCAAGCCCAGATCGCCCGCTTTGATAGTCTAGAAGCACTTCAACAGGCAAATCCCGATGAAGTAAGAGGTAAGATTGCCTTTATTGATCAAAAGACCGAACGGCATATTACGGGTGAAGGTTATGGTAAAAGTGTCGGAGGACGCGCTAAGGGAGCTGTTGCAGCGGCACAAAAAGGCGCTGTTGCTATCGTTATTCGCTCCATAGGCACTGATCATGATCGTATGGCTCATACTGGCATGATGCGCTATCAAGATGGGGTGCCTAAAATCCCAGCAGCGGCCATGTCAAACCCAGATGCAGATTTAATCGACGCCATATTAAAACGTAATCCCAATGCCGTACTCGAGTTGCATATGTCACCAAAAGACCTAGGATTTAACACTTCCTATAATGTGATTGCCGAGGTCACAGGCAGCAGTAAGCCCAGTGAAATAGTCCTTATTGGTGCTCATTTAGATTCATGGGATGAGGGAACGGGCGCTATTGATGATGGTGCTGGTGTCGCGATTATCACGGCCGCAGCCAAGCACATTCAAGACCTTAAAGTTAAACCCGCCCGTACAGTTCGGGTCGTGTTATATGCCGCTGAAGAAATGGGACTGATCGGAGGTAAAGCTTATGCCGAGGCCCATAAAACCGAGTTAACTCAACACTATATTGCCGCGGAATCAGACTTCGGCGCAGGGCGGATTTATCAAATCGATACTAAAGTGAATGACAGTGTCTTTGCTGAAGTCCAAACCGCCCTTAGCCCTATGGCAGCTAACGGTGTCGCACTGGGTAATAACCAAGCATCTGGAGGACCCGATGTATCAATGCTGCCAGCATTAGGTGTACCAGTTGCATCATTGAGGCAGGATGGTCATGATTATTTTGATTATCACCATACCCCAAATGATACCTTAGACAAAATCGATCCGGCTGCACTGGCACAAAATGTCGCAGCCTATGCCCAATTTGCTTATATCATGGCAAATTCAAATATAGTGTTAACACCTCTCGTTGTTGAGAGTAATAAATAATCTACTATAATTCTTTACTATAATAAAGAGCAGCCTTAACTGCTCTTTATTATTCACAGTCTACTTTTATAGCTGTGCTTCCCTTAAAAAAGTTGGTTCGTTTGGTTTACTCAATTCTTCACTATAGTAATAACCCGCAACATCGAATCCTTTTAACCCTTCAATTGAATTAATTTGCTGTTTAATAATATAACGGGCCATCATTCCCCGTGCTCGTTTAGCAAAAAAACTAATCACTTTATATTGGCCATTCTTCAAATCTTTAAAGACTGGTGTAATAAGTTCACCTTGTAACTGCTTCACTTTAATGGCTTTAAAATACTCATTCGAGGCGAGATTAACAATGATGTCATCACCTTGGTCTACTATGGCTTGATTAACCGCCTGGGTTAAAATATTGCCCCAAAATTCATAAAGATTCTTTCCCTTTGGATTGGTTAATGAGGTTCCCATTTCTAAACGATAGGGCAATATCAAATCGAGGGGGCGCAGTAAACCATATAATCCTGACAGAATACGCAATTGAGATTGCGCTCTTTCCAACTCTGGCGTCGATAATGTATCGGCATCAAAACCGGTATATACATCACCTCTAAAAGCAAAAATAGCTTGTTTCGCATTTTCAAGGGTGAAATGCGGCTGCCAGTCCCCAAAGCGAGCGGCATTTAAGCCTGCAATATTGTCACTAACCTTCATCAATGTGGCTATGTCACTTGGCGTTAACTGTCTGCAGATCTGGATCAACTCCTGACTATGGGATAAAAAATCGGGATGAGTATGAATCTGTGTCAGCGGGGGTTGCTCAAAATCTAAGGTTTTCGCCGGTGAAACCAATATCAACATTAAAAACTCCAACAGAAAGAAATACACGCCTATGATACGCAAGAGAGATAAAAAAACCACGCGTTGACTGCGTGGTTTTTCCGATTGTGGCCATCAGCCAAATAACTCTCGGGGACGGCTAGCGACTCTCAACAGGCTCAGTAGCACTTGCATCCTGCCAAATATCATTATCTAGCTGATCCATCAATTCAGGAAACTTACTGCGATCAAACTCTGGAGTCTGACCCGCCTTAAGCTGCTCACGATAATCATTAATCACTCGAATAGCTAAACCCGACAATAGCAATAACGCCACAATATTCACCGTAGCCATCAGTCCCATAGACACATCCGCTAAGCTCCATACTAGGCTAATCTTAGCGACAGCGCCAAACATCACCATAGCCAGAACACATAGTCGAAATAAAGGCAGTGCTTTTGTGCTGTTACCCGTTAAAAACATCACATTGGTTTCGGCGTAGGAATAGTTGGCAATGATCGAGGTGAAACAGAAGAGGAAAATAGCAACCGCAATAAAGGCCCCGCCCCAATCACCGACATGATTGGACATGGCATTAATCGTTAAACGAATACCATCCTCACTGGAGCCTATATCACCGGAAAGTAAGATGATGGCGGCAGTTGCAGTACAGATAACAATAGTATCGACAAACACTCCCATCATCTGCACAAACCCTTGGGATGCTGGATGATTGGGGTTTGGTGAAGCACTCGCAGCCACATTGGCAGCACTCCCCATCCCCGCCTCGTTAGAGAATAAGCCGCGTGCTATGCCTGCTTGCATAGCTTGCGCTACTGTATAGGCAACACCACCAGCGGCGGCTTCTTGCCAACCAAAAGCACTTTTTACGATAAGACTGATGATTGCAGGTAACTGTTCTAAGTTGAAAACAACAATGATAAAAGCGACTAAAATATAGGCTAGTGCCATGATTGGCACAATAAACTCGGAAACTCGAGCCACTTTACGTAGCCCACCCATAATCACAAAGCCACTGGCTAACACTAAACCAATGCCCACATAGGTTGGATCAAAGCCAAATACCCGCTCCATTGCACCTGTGATGGTATTGGCTTGAACAGCATTGAAAACGAGTCCGAAGGCGATAATCAGGAAAAAGGCAAATAACACCCCCATCCATCTTTGACCTAGCCCCTTTTCCATATAGTAAGAAGGGCCGCCGCGAAATTGACCATCATTATCACGTACTTTATAAACTTGGGCTAGGGTGGATTCAACCATAGCAGTGGCCATCCCCAGCACGGCAATCAACCACATCCAAAATACGGCTCCAGGTCCCGCAGCCCCAATAGCAACCGCAACACCCGCCATATTTCCCGCCCCGACACGGGCTGCCATGCTAGTACAAAATACTTGAAATGAAGATAACCCACTATCGCAGCCTTGACGGCTCATGCCCATGACTTTCAGAGAGTGTTTGAAGTGAGTAAGCTGAATAAACATCAGTCTAAGGGTGAAATAGAGACCTGCTCCAACCAGTCCATAAACTAACAACTTACCCCAAAGCAGTGCGTTCAAAAAATTAACAATGGTTTCTAACATTATTTTACGTCTTCCCGTAGCAAATACTCCCCTCTTCTACGCAGTAAAAGCGAGAGGCACAATATTTGTGGTGAATGAATCCTTCCAGATTAAAGATAAGAATATCAGTAGATTTATTTCTTCAAATTATCCTTCCGTGAATTTACAACAACACGGCTACCGAATTCAACGCGGCAAAATAGCACAGTATTCGAAATTACTCATGTGATCAAGCTTGTGTTTGCACACTAAAATGTCGCCGTCATCACAGCTAATAACTTTTCCAAGTCTTTGTTAAAGCTAAATTAACAAATAATCTACCTCGAGCGACTATACTTAACAGCTAACACAACTTTTAAAATTTGGATGTAGGGCACATTTTTGTAATAAAATTACAAATATAGTAGCTACATCGAAAACCCACATACTTTCGTCAGCTCTAGTGAGGCTTAATATGACGCACATACATGAAATTAATGCTCTAAAAAAATACGTTAGAGCAACCAACTTCCTCGCAACATCACAAATTTACCTTAAACAAAACGTCTTACATAAACGTCCACTAGCACATTCAGACATTAAACCACGTTTACTCGGCCACTGGGGTACATGCCCAGGGATCAACTTTGTCTATGCCAACATTAACAGACTCATAGTCAAACATAATCGTCCATTCATCTATTTAGTCGGCCCAGGTCACGGTTTTCCCGCTGTACAGGCAAACTTATTTCTCGAAGGCTCATTAAGCCATTTTTACCCCGAGACTATCCCCTATAATGAAACGGGGATTGAAGATATCTGTAAAAAGTTTTCCGCCGCCTATGGTTATCCTTCACACGCGAACCCAGAGGCGCCCGGTCAAATCCTCGAAGGCGGAGAACTCGGCTATTCACTCGCTGTTGGTTGGGGCGCAGTTCTAGACAACCCAGACCTGATTGCAACAGTACTCATTGGCGACGGTGAGTCTGAAACAGGCCCATTGGCGGCATCCTGGTATGCAAACCGTTTAGTGTCACCAGCGACAAATGGTGCCGTTTTACCCATAGTCCATATTAATGGTTATAAAATCTCTGGCCCTACACGCATGGGACGCATGAGCCATGAAGAATTGGATCTAGAATTCCGTGGTCTTGGCTATTTCCCGATTATTGTTGACAGCGAGCAAGAAGAAGATGTCTACCTGCAAATGCTTAATGCAATGGATACCGCCTATGGCATGATCAATGAGATCCAACATCGTGCTCGTAGTGGTGAAGATGTTGTAAAACCACGTTGGCCAGTCATTTTGATGCGTACAGCAAAAGGCTGGACGGGGGTTAGCGAATATAATGGTAAAAAATTAGAAGGCAACTGCGAATCACACCAAGTGATCGTCAATAAATGCGCTACCGATAAAGGTCATCTTGAAGCTCTGGATACTTGGCTTGCCAACTATCATTTCCAAGATCTGTACCATATGAATGACAAAGGTGAGCTGATTTTTGATGCTGATATTTGTTCTTTAATTCCACCTAAACACTTAGCCTGTGGTCGCCAACATCTAACCTATGGGGGTGAAGTCGTAAGGGCCTTATCTAACCCTGATCTAGAGAAGCTTAGTTACGGTCCAGAGGTTCCACGTGGTCATCGTGGCTACTCAATGCTGAAAATGGGCGAATGGATGCGTGACGCATTCAAACTCAACCGTGACCAGCATAACCTACGCATTTTCAGTCCCGATGAAACCTATTCGAACCAATTACAAGCAGTATTTGAAGAAACCGATCGAGCTTGGCAGTGGCCAATCGAAAGTTGGGATGATGACATGTCACGCGATGGTCGCGTACTCGAATTGCTGTCTGAAAACCTACTCTTTGGCATGTTACATGGCTATACAGTCACAGGCCGTCACGGGATGTTCCCAACCTACGAATCATTCTCGCAGGTCGTCTCATCTATGGCGGATCAATACTGCAAATACGTTTATGCCAGCCAAGGAGTGCATTTCCGCAAACCACTTCCTGCCTGTAACATTGTGCTCTCTTCATTGCTAGAGCGCCAAGACCACAATGGTTATTCGCATCAAAACCCCTCATTCCTTGGGGCAATGTTAGAAAAACATCCCAAAATTATCTCGGCTTATTTGCCCGCTGACGCCAACAGCACTCTCGTTTACACAGAGCGCGCATTTGCAGATCGTGACAAACTCAACATTCTTGTGGCAGGTAAAAAAGAACTGCCACAATGGCTCAGTTTAGAAGAAGCTCGCAAACAAGCTAAAGATGGCGTGATGGTATGGGATTTCGCCTCAGATGAGAATCCAGATATTGTACTGGCAGGTTGTGGTGATTATGTCACCCAAGAATGTATGGCATCTTTAGTATTAATTCGAGAGTTACTTCCAAGAGTTAGAATTCGCTTTGTTAGCGTAACCGAATTAAGCTGTGATGGCTTAGGTAGTCGCAAGTTTAAAGAAAAATCTTGGCTAATGGATGAAATATTTACTCAAGATAAAGGCGTTGTCTTTAACTATCACGGTTACCCAAATACAATCAAAAAGTTAATTTTTGATTACAAAGGAAGTCGTCGTTTTAGAATTAAAGGTTATGAGGAAGAAGGCTCAACAACGACACCGTTCGACATGGGCGTTCGTAATGGTACTTCTCGCTATCACTTAGTGATTGATATGGCATACAAGCTGTTCCAACAGGGCGTTATTGATGAAACCAAACATGTTTCAATTACGACTGATATGCTTCAAAGACTCGTTGATCATCGCAATTATATTAAGGCTAATGGTGTCGATCCTGTAGAGATTGAAAACTGGATTTGGACACGCTAGCAATAAATTTATTTAACAAAATACAAACACAAAAGGCATTCTAAGGAATGCCTTTTTAACACTCAGCGCAACTAACAGAATGAGTGACCATAAAAAACTTAAGATTAACCACTGGAAAAATTTAACAAATGCAGTGATAATTAACCGCTGGCTACAATACCAAAGGATCCCCACACTAAGTGCTAGCAATGTTTTGCATAAAACCCGCAAAGCATATTGGTGGAGAATCATAAACAATGGACTTAGAGAAAATGATGAAGAACACATTAAAAGTAGTTTTACTTACGTCAATGCTTCCACTTGCTGCCAGCGCATCTCAGGAGCTAACACCTTGGTATGTTGGTGCAGGTCTAGGCGTTAATAACTATGAACACATTGCAACTCAAAATGGCGATGACAATGAGGCTGTTCATAATTCTGTGTCAGGTTAATTTCACAGATCGATATGGTTTTCTAAGCGTCCCTCAAAATGGATTGAGAGCTGTGATAGCGTCAAATTCCAATTTTGGATGGGATGCGTCCAGCGC
>Ga0210009_1000354_pt1 | contig 53940 bp, 54 predicted proteins | sample CryGeyCG2114_065_FD_185457 | JGI IMG/M metagenome (GOLD analysis project Ga0210009, IMG submission 185457) | Groundwater microbial communities from aquifer - Crystal Geyser CG12_big_fil_rev_8/21/14_0.65 (SPAdes) (version 2) | ecosystem: Environmental > Aquatic > Deep subsurface > Groundwater ...
ATGTTGCAAATAAATTTAATCAGCTAAATATTTCGCAATTTAAGTTTAATTACGGGTTTGGTTTACGTTATGTTTTTGATGAAAAAGAAAAGCTTAATTTGCGAATGGATTTGGGTTTTGGAAAAAACACAAGCGGCGTTTATTTTGCTTTGGAAGAAGCTTTTTGAACTAAATAATTATAAAGGGACGAAAATATTCGTCCCCTACAGTTTTTGATGTTTTTTAAATCTTTTGTCTTGATTCTTGATTCTGCATTATCAATTGTCAATTATCAATTCTCAATTACTTAGTTAACAACATCTTTTTTACATCGCTAAATTCACCAGCTTGGAATTTATAAATATAAACGCCACTTGGTAAATCTGCCGCATCAAACTTAACTGTGTATTTTCCACTTGTTTGCTCTTGGTTTACCAATTCTGCTACTTTTTGTCCAATTGTGTTATAAACAACCAAATTTACAAAGCTATTTTCTGGTAATTGATAGCTTATTTGCGTTGTTGGGTTAAATGGATTGGGATAATTTGATTCAAGTGCAAATTTATTGATAATTTCAGTATTAGAATCCTCTTCATCATTTATTTTCCAAATTCCACCTGTGCCAGAAATTGAAACTTGATTACTATATAAGGATTCTTGATTAGAATTGTCAATTGCTTTTACTTTGTATGAATATTCTATACTTGTATCAAATTTACCTGGTTTACTAACGCTATTATCTATCCAACTATGAGTTGTATTGGATGCAGTATGAGTTACTGTTGCAACAATCATACTGCTACCAGCGGCATATTTCCATATTTTATATTCTTTTATATCTAGCTCTCCGTTAGTATCCCATGTAAGCTTTGGATGATTATTATACCAAGCAATGCTTAAGTTTTGTGGTGCCGATGGTGGCAAATCATCGATAATGGTAACTTGATGTGAAGAGGGGTTCTCCGAAATCATTATCGGCTGTGAACAATATGTTCTAAATTTATCAAATTCTGGATAATATATTTCCCAAGGGTCAACTGCATTTGAGCCATCCATCCGTTCTAAAGAATATCGGTCTACTAATTCATAGACAACAAACCTTACCGTAGTAGTTGTATTAAAAACAAGAGATTCGGTTATTTCATTCCAAAACACAGCTGAATATTCATTTACAAGAGTAGTTGAAGTACTTAATTTATTGGAGTATGATGCTCCGAGAGTAGCTTTTATAACTGGTTTTAGGAGCGAAAACTCAGCACTACCTTGTATTGACCAACTGTGTTCTAATGTATTTTGTACAGTTTGTTTTTCAACTTCAGTTATACCTTGATACATTTTATAGGTTTTTGTATATCCCATTCCTGGTTCATATGAATAATCTTTAATTTTTTTCCATGCTTGCTTTCTTATCAACTTATAATATGGGGTTTGTGAAACTTGCACCACAGGCGAAAAAGAAATATCTGCAACCAATGAAAATGGTACCCAAGACTCTCCAATAATTGTTTCATTAACATAAAGTGGTGCACTACAAGTATAACTGGTTAACTGAGGTGGCTCAGGAATATCAAACAACAAATTGGGTTGATATACTAAATTTGATGATGACACATTAGATGAACCGTAGATATCTTCCCCATCTAATAATTTGAAATAGGAAGAATTATCATTTCTTGCTTGAGGACTATATCTAAGTATATAATAATAACTTTGTTGTTCTAAATATAAACAACCGGCAGTAGAAGCACTTTGTATTTGAAAATAATCTCCATTTATATTTTTAAATTTAAATCTCTGACTATCTTCTGTTTCTCCGCTCGAATTATAATTAATAGTATTTCCATTAATCATAAGTGGATATCCAGTTTCTCTATTTATAATAAAAAACTCGTCACTACCTGGGTAAATTGGCGCAATCTCCCATTTTTGGTTAAGATTGTCAGAATTAGTTTGAGCTATTACACCTTGTTCGACAAAAATAAACGGAAATATGTTCAAAATCCCCGAATATGGCAATAGAACTTGCCCACTAAAACCTTTTGATTCAATTTTAAAATACTTTCGATAAAATTCATCTTGTGATGGGAATGCATTTAGATTAGATAATAATAAAAAAGATGTAAAAAAGATGTTTATAATTTTTCATAATAACTCCCTATGTTTAATAATTAAAATATAATTTTAAATTTCCACTGATACTATATTTAACTAAATATTTAAGATTATAGTATTCCCCACAAACTAATATAAAGGGCGGTTCTAATTTATAACCATTACAAGCTATTTCTGATACCCATTCATTACTTTGTTCATCGAATGTATATACTGCTGCGGTCGTAGGATGATACTCTTCTATTACAGCAGCTAATTTTTCAGCAATAATTTCCACTTCATCTTTGCTTGTATCACAATTGGTAATACTCGCCTCATCCGAACAGCTATAAAATATAACTTGTGAAAATAACAATGCTATAAAAAACAGTTTTTTCATTTTTTCTCCTTTTTGAAATAGTTTTTTAATGACTTAATAGTCATTTTTTTATTAAAAGCCAAAACAAGATTTTTGAGTGATTTAAAACATTTTGTTAATTTGCTTAGAATTCTAAATAACACAAAAACCATATTTTCATTTATATATATTTGTTTTTCAACATAATACCCTCCTTTCCCATAATGGGAGTTTAATTGTCAAAAATGTTTTTATAATGAAAAAATAGGTTAGCTTTCTTGTAGAGTGGACAGAACAGTAGTTGCGATAGTCGACAGTCGACAGTCGACAGTCGACAGTCGAAAAATACACCTTTTGTTATTCTTGTCAAGTGGAATTTTTGCGTTTGTAAATTATTTATATTTGAGCTGCCTATTTTCAAATTGCCTTCAATAAATTTAAGTTCATTTTTTTTACGCTGGCAAAATAGGAATATTAATAGTTTATAGCAAGAAAGATTTTGTCATTGCTAATTTCAATCCTAAACATTATTCAAATTAAATATTGTTGCAAATTCCGTCTGGAGTTTCTCTGTGATAAATGTATGTTCTCATTTCATATTTTTCTATTTTGTAAAATTTTTCGGCACGTTCAATAAATTCCGATTCTGGACTGTAATTTAGTTCTTTAAAGCCATTTAATTGATGAAATACATCCGATTTGCCAAATAAAGTTCCACCCAAAACGCAGTTATCTAAATGGATATTTTTGGATAAATCATTTTTATCCTTTACAAATTGATTTCCAATAATTTTAGCAGGGCTGTGCAATAAATCAATATTTTCATTTTGCAACAAATATTCTACACGCAATTGTATATGATTTGGCAAATATTCATCGTCGCTACCTAAAAACGTTATAAAATTGCCTTTGCTATTTATCATTCCAACATTCATCGAATATGCTGCACCTCTATTTTCGTGAAAATGGTATTTTATGTTAACATTGTTATTCAAGTAATTTTTAACCAAATTAAGCGTTTCATCCTCGCTTCCATCATCAATAATTAGTATTTCCCAATTTTTATATGTTTGATTTATTATCGAATTTAATGCTCGTGGCAAATATTCGGCTCTATTAAAAGTTGGTAAAATTATTGAAACTAAACTATAGCTATTTTTATTCTGTATCACTCTATTCACCTTTTATATAAAATTATAATTTGATATAAAACAAACTTTGAGAGATTTCCCAAACCCAACTTTTGAAATTGTGAGGTTCATAATAAAAGTTCCATCTTATTAAAATCTCTTTTATTATTAAAAATAAAAGTTGGGTTTTTTAGTAGTATCACATCAAAATATTAGGCAACCGTTTTCTTAAAAACCGGATTAAATGAGTTCTAATTTTTATATATTTTATATCGTAATTATTTGTAAATAACCAAATAGTTTAACTAGTGAAAAATAACTAATTAAATTAACTTTTGTAATTTTAATCAAGATTGATAGTTTTTAGATAATGAAGTAAATAAAATCATACCAAATTTAGCTGATTTTATTTTGCCTTATTTGCAGAACGGAGAAATTTAGCTTATATGAAAATACTTGCAACAAATTGGCGATGCATTAAAAATCCCGAAATGGGCGGAGCCGAAGTTCACTTTCACGAAATTTTTAGATTAATTGTAAAAATGGGGCACGAAGTAACTCTTGTTGTGCATTCATTTCCCAATGCAAAAAAAGAAGAAATTATTGACGGAATTAAGATTTATAGAATTGGTAGCAAATACACTTTCAAATGGGCGTTTGGAATTTTTTACAAAATGAAATTGGCAAAAAACAATTATGATTTAATTGTTGATGATATTTCCAAAATTCCTATGGATATTCCGCGATATATAAAAAAACCAATTGTTGGAATTTTGCACCACATTCACGGACATACGCTTTACAAAGAAATTCCCGCATATATGGCTTATTATATTGAACGATGCGAAAAAGCAATTCCTAAATATTATTCAAAAACGCCAATATTTACAGTTTCACCAAGTACACAAGACGAGTTAGTGCAATTAGGTCAGCCAAAAGAAAAAACTGATTTACTTTATAATGCAATAAATCAAAGGCTATTTGAGAACACAAAAGTAGAGAAATCAAAAACGCCATTACTTGTTTATGTTGGAAGAATAAAAAAATACAAGCAAATTGAGTTAGTAATTAATGCACTTCCAGAATTGAAAAAAAAATATCCCCAAATTGAATTGCAAATTGGAGGCTCTGGCGATTATCTTAATGAATTAAAAAAACATGCAAATAAAATGGGCGTTTCCAATTGTGTTAAATTTTTGGGCTTTTTAACTGAAACGGAAAAGGCAGAATTACTCGGTCGCGCTTGGTTGTTTGTAACAATGGCAATGAAAGAAGGCTGGGGAATTACTGTAATAGAAGCAAACGCAATGAGCACGCCAGTAATTGGCTCTAATGTTCCTGGACTACGAGATTCAATAAATAATGGTGAAACTGGCTATTTAGTTGAAGTTGGAAACGAAAATGAATTGGTAAATAAAATTTCTGAATTAATTGATGATAAAACCAAACTAAATGAGTTTTCCACAAATGCTAAAAAATGGTCGCTTAATTTTTCGTGGCAAAATTCCGCAGAACACTTTATTAAAAAAGTAAAAGAATGGTATCCTAATATTCAGTAGATTTTTTTCCGCTTTGTTCAATCTATTTTATGACGATGCAAATTATAAATTTGAGCACCAAAGTTATTATAATAATAATTTTTTCCTTTCAATCTTAAAAAAAAACTATAATTGATGCCGTAAAAGTCTATTTTGGATTGGCTTAATAATTGTTCAAATAATCCCAAATTATATATGGAGTTTTAATGTTTCTTAAAAATAAATTTTCAGCCTTGTTAGTAGCAATTTTGCTTGCTTCAACTCAATTTGTTTATTCTCAAAATTATGAACTTATTTGGGCTGATGAGTTTGATTCCACGGAAATAAATCGAGATAACTGGACAAACGAAGTTGGTGAATATTGGGCAAATAACGAAATTCAAGCTTACACTAATTCAAGAACAAATTCTTATATAGATAATGGCGTGTTGAAAATTGTTGCACGAAATGAAAAATACGGCGTAAGAAATTATACATCGGCAAGAATGATTACGCAGGCCAAGCAATCGTTTCTATACGGGAAAATTGAAGCACGTATTAAACTACCTTTTGGGCAAGGAATTTGGCCCGCATTTTGGACTTTAGGTGAAAATATTTCTTCCGTTAGTTGGCCTAAATGTGGCGAAATTGATATTATGGAAATGATTGGTGGAAGCGGAAGAGAAAACACCGTTTATGGAACGGTTCATTGGGATAGCGATGGTCACGCTTCTTATGGAGGACAGAAAACTTTAAGCACTGGAAAGTTCTCGGACGACTTTCACGTTTATTCTATTATTTGGGATCCACAAAAAATTGAATGGTATATCGATAATGTCAAATATAATGTTGTTGATATTACTCCTTCGCATATGAGTGAATTTCATAAAGAACAATTCATACTTCTTAATGTTGCCGTTGGTGGCAGTTGGCCAGGCAATCCTGATTCTACAACACAATTTCCACAAACTATGGAAGTGGATTATGTAAGAGTTTATCAATCAACTAGTCTTTATCCTAAAATTATAATTACTGAACCATTAAACAATGCAACATTTGCCACAAACGAAGAGATAACATTAACCGCAGATGTAGATTTTGACGACACAATTGAAAAAGTGCAATTCTTTCAAGAAACTGCTCTAATAGGCGAAACTTCAGCTAAACCATATATTGTAAGTTGGAAAAACGTTGAAGCCGGATTTTACAAGATTTCTGCAAAAGCTGTTTCTAATTCTGGGTTATCCGGTAGTTCTGAAACAATAGATGTTACTGTCGGAAACGGACAGACGAAATCACCATATAAGGGATATTACGTAAAACTGCCTGGTATTATTGAAGTTGAAAATTATGATATTGGCGGGCAAGGTTCAACTTTTTACGATGTTGATGCAAATAATACTGGTGGCGTTTACAGAAGTAATTCAGTAGATATTGAAGAATGTACCGATATAGGTGAAGGTTATAATGTTGGTTGGACAGCTGCTGGTGAATGGCTAACATATTCCATAAATGTTGTAAAAGCAGGCAATTATATTTTTACGTCGCGTGTTGCAAGTGAAGTTAGTACCGGAAGTTATAAAATTGAAATTGATGGCGTTGATAAAACTGGAAATATCTCAATTGCAAGCACTGGCAGTTGGCAAACATGGACGAACTCCAAATCTCAGGAAGTTGAACTTACGGAAGGAAATCATGTTCTAAAATTTGTTGTAATAAATGGAAATTTCAATATTAATAGCATAAGTGTTTTTGAAAAAGACGCTGTTGATGAGCTTAATATAATTTCACCAAATGGAGGCGAAATTTGGAAAACTGGCGAGATAAATGAAATTAAATGGAATTCACAATTAGTACATAATGTACGATTACTTTATTCAACAAATGGTGGAGCAACTTGGAAAGCTATTTCTAATAAATCAACTGCGGAGTTTGGTGTTTTTAGATGGTTAATCCCAAATGATATTTCCGAAACTTGTCTAATAGCAATTCAGAATTCAGATAAATCAGCTACTTACGATTTTTCAGACGACAATTTTTCAATTAAAGATGCTTCAACTGGCATAATCAATAATAATTTAGTACACGAATTTTCACTTGAACAAAACTATCCAAATCCATTTAATCCAACAACTTCTATCAGCTATGCAATAAAATCAGCTAGCAATGTTAAGCTAAACATTTACAATATGCTAGGACAAGAAGTGGCAACACTTGTAAATAGGCATCAATTAGCTGGTAAATACTCAGTTATATTTGACGCAAAAAATCTTTCAAGTGGAACATATATTTATAAAATTGTGGCTGATGAGCTTGTTTCCGTTAAAAAATTGTTGTTATTAAAATAATAGTTATTTGAAAATACATCCTATTTTATTTATTCTTCATGCCCTATCTTTGTGTTGTGAAATTAATTTTGCAACACAAAAAAAATCTAATGAAAAAAATCAATTTAGCAGTTTTGTTTTTATGTCTAATTTTATTTTCTGGGTGCCATTCATTTTATAAGATTGACAAAGATGAACTGCAAGAAATTAGCGCTAAAGATGAAGTTCAAATCAAGTTTAAAAATGGAAACACGATTAATATTACAAATATTCAATACTTCAACATCACAAAAAATAAAGAGTTAGAAATTATAAAATATAGTTCAACTGAAAACAAAATAGATTCTGGGCGAACTATTTATCCAATAAATGATATTAAAGAAATCAGAGTTGAACGATTTGATACTAAAAAAACCATATTTTCTACTTTCTGGATTACTATTGGGACAGCCCTATTATTAATTATTATATTATTCCCGAATGGTATGACGTTTGTATAATAGTACAACTGCTTTTGTCCAGCAATTTGCAAACTACTTTAAATCATTCAATTGAATTTAACAACCTTTTTCAATATTTTGATTTATTAAAAAAATTTATAAACAGAATTATGAGGATATAATGTTTGATGAAAATTATCAATTTTCGGTAGTTGACCGATTTATTAAATATGCAAAAATTGACACAAAAAGTGATGAGGAATCTGAAGTAACTCCGAGTTCTGCAAAACAGTTTGATTTATCAAAAGTTTTAGTTGAGGAACTAAAAGAACTTGGCTTAACTGATGCGGAAATGGATGACAAATGTTACATAATGGCAACTCTTCCTTCAAACACTGATAAAGATGTTCCAGTAATTGGATTTGTATCACACGTTGATACTTCTCCAGCAGTGACTGGGACAAATGTAAATCCACAAATCCGCAAAAATTATCAAGGTGGCGATATTGAAATTGGCGAAGGCAAAGTGATTGATGCCGCTAATAATCCAGAACTTAAAGACATGATTGGAATGGATATAATTACAACTGATGGAACAACATTGCTTGGCGCTGATGACAAAGCTGGTATAGCAGAAATTATGGATGCTCTTCAATATCTTAAAGCACATCCAGAAATTAAGCACGGAACAATTAAAATAGGCTACACTCCTGATGAAGAAATTGGACGAGGTGCTGACCATTTTGATGTTGCAAAATTTGGAGCAAAATTTGCCTACACAATTGATGGCTCAACACGTGGCGAAGTTGAAACAGAAACATTTAGTGCAGATGCAGTTGAAATAATTTTTAATGGAATTAATGTTCATCCTGGTTATGCAAAAGGTAAAATGGTAAACTCATTAAAAGTATCTGCCCATTTTCTTGAATCACTTCCAAAAGAAGATATGTCACCTGAAACGACATGCGAACGAGAAGGTTATGTACATCCAGTTTCTGTAAATGGCAATGAAGAAAAAACAATTATAAAAATGATTATCCGCGATTTTATTGATGCAAAACTTGAAGAATACGAAAATGTATTAGAAGAACTTTGTAAAGCAACAGTTTCTGTTTATCCTGGCTCAACATATGAATTTAAGGTTATTAAACAATATCGAAATATGAAGAACATTTTGGACAAACATCCAGAAGTTGAAAACAATGCTCTTGAATCGTTAAAACGTCTTGGAATTAAACCAATTCAATCCGCAATTAGAGGCGGTACAGATGGTTCTCGTTTAAGTTTTATGGGCTTGCCCACACCAAATTTATTTGCTGGCGGTCATAATTTCCACGCTTACACTGAGTACGTTGCAATTCAAGACATGGAAGCATCAGTTAAAAATATTGTTACTCTCATCCAAGTTTGGGAAGAAAACGCTTAAAAAAACATATGTGAAATGTTAAACGTGAAATTGTCCTGCTTGTTATTTTACGTTTTACTTTTAATTATTAGGCTGTTTTTTTGACAGCCTTTATTTTTATTGGATAGATAATGCAAGAACGTCACACAGACCGAAAAAAATACTTTGATGAACAGGTAGTTACAACTGAAAGATATGTAATTCCTTTTCTTAATGAATTTATAAAAATAGATTCAAATCTTTCAGTATTGGAAATTGGTTGCGGTGAAGGTGGAAATTTAAAACCATTTCTTGATTTGGGCTGCACTGTTACTGGAGTTGATTTATCAGAAGGGAAAATTAATAACGGAAAATTATACTTTAAACAGCATCCAAATAAAAACAATTTGCTTTTATATGCTGAAGATATTTATCATTCCAATAATCTTTGTCAATACGATTTAATAATAATGCGCGATGTGATTGAGCATATTCACAATCAAAATAGATTTATGAATTATGTAAAAAAGTTTCTTAAACCAAATGGGAAATTCTTTTTAGCATTTCCACCATGGTATAATCCATTTGGTGGACATCAGCAAATTTGTGAAAGCCGTTTATTATCAATGCTTCCGTATTACCATATTCTTCCGTCACCTATTTACAAAGGCATTCTAAAATTATTTGGCGAAAGCAAAACTAAAATAGATGGTTTGATGGAAGTAAAATCAACAGGTATATCGCTTGAACGTTTTGAAAAAATACTGAAAATTAATAAATATAAAATTGATAGGAAGTCAAACTATTTTATAAATCCAAATTATGAGATTAAATTCGGTTTAAAACCACGAAAACAAATTCCAATAATTTCATTAATACCATTTGTGAAAAATTTTATAATTACTTCCAGTTACTATTTAATTTCAGTAAAAATTTAATTCTAGCATGAGAGCTTTATGATTCTTAAAGAGATAACTGAATTTTCACAACAACTTCATCTTGAGATTAACTCACTTTTATCTCAACTAACCGAGCACAAAATAAATTTTACAAAGAGCAATTTATTATCTATCATAAATTCTGAAACCTCAATTTTGTTGGGAGCCTTTGAGGGCACTAAACTTATAGGAATTTTAACGCTCATTATTTATCAAATTCCAACTGGATTTTGCGGAAGGATTGAGGACGTGGTTGTTGACACAAAATTTAGAGGAAAAGGAATAGGAAAAATGCTCTCACTTGAAGCTATTAAAAGAGGAAAAGAACTAAATCTTGATAAAATATATTTAACATCCAACCCAAATAGAATTATAGCAAATCAACTTTATCAAAAAATTGGCTTTCAACTTGGTAAAACAAATTCTTATTTTTATACCTATAAGAAATAGGAGAAAATAAAATGCTAAAAAAATATACGCTTGCCGAAGTTTTAAATCAAAGTGCTGAGAAGTACGCTGATAACGTTGCCTTATCATCTATTGATGGCTATAAGCTTAACTACAAAGAGTTAAAGGAAAAAGTTAAATCAGTTTCTGCATTTTTAAAAGAGTCTGGAATTTTACCAGGTGATAAAGTTGCAATTCTTAGTGAAAATAGTGTTAATTGGGGTATTGCATATTTTGCAATTACTACAATGGGTGCTATTGGTGTGCCAATAATGACTGAATTTAAATCTACTGAAATTAAGCACATATTAAAACATTCAGAATCAAAAGCGATATTTGTTTCATCAAAACAGTTTGAAAAAATTGAAGAGACAAATTCTGAGGAACTTCAAATTAAAATTTTATTGGATAATTTTTCAATTATTCCAAACGATACAAAAACTGACATATTGAAATCTGCATTAACTGAAGGCTTAAAAGAATTTCAAAAAATTAAATTTGCTGCATTAAAATTAGTTGGATTAACTGATGAAACAATTAATGAGGATGATTTAGCCCTTATTTTATATACCTCTGGAACAACTGGTCATTCAAAAGGAGTTATGTTAACTCATAAAAATATAACTTATGATGCAGTAGAAACAATTAAATTAGTCCATTTCGCTTCAACTGATATTACGCTTTCAATTTTACCTTTGTACCATACATACGAAGCAACTCTTGGTTTAGTAACTCCAATGCTTGCTGGTGCATCTGTTTACTATTTGAATAAACCCCCTACGCCAGCAGTGCTTTTGCCAGCAATGAAAAAGGTAAAGCCAACTGTTATGCTTTCAGTTCCGTTAGTAATTGAAAAAATTTATCGTAATCGGGTTCTTCCTGAAATAAACAAAAAATCAGTTACCCGAAATCTTTATAAGTTAACATTGCTTCGAAAGAAAATGAATGCTGTTGCAGGGAAAAAATTAAAAGAAACATTCGGTGGTAATTTAAGACTTTTCTGTATTGGGGGTTCAGCCCTTGCCGCAGATGTTGAACAATTTTTGCAGGAAGCAAAATTTCCATATTCAATGGGTTATGGTTTAACTGAAACTTCCCCATTAGTAACTGGCACAGATAATTTTAGAGTTCGTTTTAGATCAGCTGGATATTTATTGAATGGAATGGAAATTAAAATTGATTCACCTAATGAAAAGGGTGTGGGTGAAGTTTTAATAAAAGGTCCAAATGTTATGAAAGGTTATTATAAAGACCCCGAGAAGACAGCCGAAGTATTTACTGAAGATGGTTGGTTTTGCTCAGGCGATTTAGGCGTTATGGATAAAGATGGATATTTATTTCTAAAGGGACGTTCAAAAAATGTAATAATTGGCTCTAACGGAAAAAATATTTACCCAGAGGAAGTTGAAGCAATAATAAACGAACAAAGATTTGTTGCAGAATCTTTGGTGCTTGATAGAGACGGAAAACTTGAAGCACGTATTTATTTAAACTATGAGCAAATTGATGAAGTTTTTCAAATTGCCAAATTAAACGAAACGCAGGCTCGTAAAATTACGGATGAAATATTAAAAGATATTTTTACTAAATCGAATGAGCGATTAAATAGCTTTTCCAAGCTAATAAAATATGTTGAACAAGTAGAACCATTTGAAAAAACACCCACACAAAAAGTAAAACGCTTTTTGTATTCTTAATAAAAAAGCTTTGGATTTTATTTGTTAGAATTAAATCCAAAGCTTTTATCTTTTTTAAGTTTTTGTAATACTCTACATTAGATAGAAAAATTATCTAAGAACATTCATAATTTGTTGAGCTTGTAGCATGTTATATTCGAAAGCAATTTTTTTGTAATTAACCATGTCAACTATTGTTCCAATGGCACATAGGCCACCAGTTAATAAATAAAGTATTCCCATTCCAATTTGGTCAACAAGAAATCTTTGAATTCCAGCAAGCCCTAAAAATCCAACTAATGCTACTAAAAGAATGGTTTGTGGGTCTCTTCTTCTTGCACGATAAACATGCGCAAATTGCTGAGCTCTGTCATTTTCCATTTCACGAATTATTCCACCAATATAAGCTTGTTCTTCACCCATTAATTCTGGTAAAAAGTCTAAAATATTAGCCATTTAGAACCTCCATTTGTTTTGTTAGATTAATTTTATTTTTTATTAATTTATAAATTCTCTTCAATATTAAAAATAATGCAGGTATGCCAAGAGGATGAGCGTTAAATGATGCGACAAAATCACCATGGAAAATCATTGAAATTGATTTGCCCAATCCACAGCCTGGACAGTTTTCAATTCCCACCAAACTGAACAAGCAAAAATCTAAATGTTTTGGTGTATATGGATTGATAAACGTAAGGTATGCCATCGCAAGAAGCCAGAAGATAGCTTCATAATCATATTTCTTAAAATATTGTATTACTTTTACAAACACACTTTGCTCATATTTCTTAGAGTTGTTTTTTAGACGAACATCTTAATAATTAGTTCACAATTGCAAAATAACAATATACTTTAATTTGTTGTTAAATAATTTCAAGAAAGAATTAAAATTTAATTCTAATATCTACAGCATGTAATTCATTTTTGTCGTCAACAATAATTGGATTAAAATCAAATTCTACTATTCCTTCATTTTCAATAAGCATTTTTGCAACACTTTGAATTAAATTAATAGTTTCATCCAAGTTAATAGACTCTTCACCTCTAACTCCAGCAAGTATTTTTCCCATGGAAGTTGATAAAATCATCTCTTCAATTTCTTCTCTGGAAATAAAAGCAGAGCGAATTGCTGTATCGTTAAATACCTCAACATATTTTCCACCACTTCCAAACATAATTATTGGGCCAAATGATTTATCACGATAACCGCCCAGCAATAGTTCGTGTTTTGTGGCAATAAATTGCTGAATTAGGAATTCCTCAACCTCAAAACCATTGTTTCGGAAATTGTTTTTTATTTCGTTTGCGGCTTCTACTAACTCAGTTTTATTTTTGATATTTAGTTTAACTGCATTTATTTCTGACTTGTGAATTACATCCTTTGACAATCCTTTAATTACAACTGGATAAAAATCAACATCAAGCGATTTAATGAATTTTGCTGATACCAAAATCTGACTAACTTTTGGCAGATTATAATATTTACATATCTTTGAAATATCATTTTGTTTTATAAAACCAGATTTGAAAGAGAATATATTTTTATTAGTTGAATTAAACAATTCAGTTATTTTCTCAACAACTTCAAACCTTTTTTCATACACTGTTTTATGAAACAACATGTTTGCAATAACTTCTGCCGGGTCCTCGGGATTTCTAAATATTGGTTTTCGAGGTTCTGGAATTTTTCTATAATCTTCCCAAAATTCAGGTTTGGGCATTATTACTTGTAATATTGGTTTCTCAGATTTAATTTCATTAACTGCCAACGCAACTGGCATAGGCTTTACTACTCCAGGTTCAACAAATAGAGAAATAACCGCATCAACATTTTCATCTTCCAAAACAACTTTTATAACTGCTGGAAATGAAATTTCATTTCCATGCGGCAATAAATCAATTGGATTATTCACAGTCCCTTCTGGATGAACAATCTCTCGCAATTTCATTTTGGTTTCTGATGTTAGCGTTGCTAAAACTAATCCTTCTTTTTCCAATTTGTCCGTTGCCAATATTGAAGGTCCGCCAGCATTTGTAACCACCACAACTCTATTTCCTTTTGGAATTGGAAACGCTTCAAATCCCTTTGCTGTATTGAATAATTCATTAACATTTTCAGCGCGAATAACTCCAGCTTGCTTAAGAAGTGAATCAACCACTCTATCAACACTGCTTAGTGCACCAGTATGAGATGAAGCTGCTTGCATTCCACTTTTTGTATTTCCAGCTTTTAGAACAACAACAGGCTTTGGAGCTTTATTTAATAGGAATGGTTTTATAAATTCAAATCCATTATCAAAGCTTTCAAGATAATAAGTAAGGACATCTATATTATCATCTTCTTGCCAAAACTGGAGAAAATCATTTTCGTTCATATCCGCTTTATTGCCAACGCTTATAAAATGAGCAAATTTCAAATCCGTTTCCCGTAAAGAGTTTAATATCATTGCACCAAGCGCACCACTTTGTGATTGATAAGCAATTTTTCCATGAGCCGGCATTTCTGCAATGAAGGTAGCATTTAAACTTACATCCGAAATTGTATTAATTACTCCCATGCAGTTTGGACCAATCATACGCGCATTAGCGGTTTTAATTTTTGTAAGTATTTCATTTTCAAGATTTTCCCCAACCTCGCCAGTTTCTCTAAATCCAGCAGTTATCAAAATTATTGATTTCACATTTTTTGCAAGCAATTCATCAATTATCTCAATTGTAAATCTTTTAGGAACAAGTACAATTGCTAAATCGATTTTCTCCTCAATATCAACAATTGATTTGTAACATTTGAAACCAAGAATTGAATCTGATTTTGGATTGACAGGAAATACTTTTCCCTTATAATTAAAGAGTTTCATGCTTCTTAAAACTTCATATCCAATACTCAGTTCTTTTGAAGATGCTCCAGCAATACAAATTGAGTTGGGATAAAAAAAGTTATGAATTGATTTGTCCATTTAAGTTTCCTAATTTTTTAATGATTTAAACTAATAAAAAGTGTTCTCTATCCCAAAATATTATGTTAATTCCAAATCAGATTAAAATTAAATATTTAAGCAAACATCCTTTCATTTATTACGTCTAAAAAATCGTCTATTTAACAAATTGGAGTAAAAAATGAAAAAATCGTTACTTACTATTTTACTTTTTTCCGCACTATCACTTTTAGGTTGTAGTTGCACATACCATTCGCAAGTTGTTGGAAATGGTGATACTATTGAAAAAACATTTACAGTTTCCGAATTTTCTGTAGTGGATGCCTCGCATGCTTTTGACATCAAAGTTTCTGTGGGTAAAGAAACTTCCGTCCGTATTGAAACTGATGAAAACATTATGGAATATGTTAAAATATCTGTTGATAACAATACATTGTATTTGAGCACTAAAAGCAATAAAAACATTCGTGGAAGTATAAAAGCATTTATAACAACTCCAAGTTTAAACGGGGCTAATTTATCCGGTGCATGTAAAATTGAAGTTGAAGGAATTGAAACATCTAAATTTAGCATTGATATGAGTGGTGCTTGCAAAGGCACTTTTTCTGGAAATACTGAAAAACTGGATGTCAATTTATCAGGTGCCACAAAAATTAATACTGTTGATTTAAAAGCAACCGATGTAATTGTTGATGTAAGCGGCGCTTCCAAATGTGATATTTATAGTAGTTCGTCAATAAGCGCAGATGCTTCAGGTGCAAGTAAAATTGTAATTTATGGCGATCCTCCAAACGTAAAAACTGATGTAAGCGGAGCAAGTAAAATTACTTCCAATTGATTTTGAAATTGTGATATTAACCAGTTAACTTTGTTTACAAAATCAAATTTAATAGGAAATAAAATGATAGATAAGCCAAAAATTGGAATAATAATGGGTAGTGATTCTGACTTACCAATAATGGAAAAAGCTTTTGCTGTTTGCAAAGAGTTCAATGTTCCATTTGAAGTAAAAATAATCTCTGCTCATAGAACTCCAGATGTTCATGCGGAATATTCTAAATCAGCTGCAAGTCGTGGAATAAAAGTAATAATAGCTGCTGCGGGAATGGCGGCTCATTTACCTGGTGTAACTGCCGGGCATACACATTTGCCAGTTATTGGAGTTCCAATAAGTAGCAAAAATTTAGATGGAATGGATGCGCTAATGGCAATCGTTCAAATGCCTCCCGGAATTCCAGTTGCAACGGTTGCTATTGATGGAGCTAAAAATGCCGCTTTACTAGCTATTCAAATACTAGCTGTTTCTGATTTGGAATTATCTGAAAAGTATATTCAATTCAAAAAGAATATGGCTTTAGATTCAATTAAGAAAAATGATGGATTAAAATATTGATAGATTTGGATATTGAGCGAAAAGCACTTTTTCGCTCAATATTTTTACGGCTCAATTAGTCCATTTAATTTTCGAAGACCAATTCCTGTAATTCTTTCAGAATCCCATTCCGAACTTTCTGTTAATTTTTCTTTCCTTTGTTCACAAATGGAATATTGACAATACTTACAAAGTTCAAAATCGCAATAATCAAGATGGATTTTAACTTGTGAGCCTGGTAAAACTTTTTGCAGTTCTGATACAACCAAATCGTCTGACTTGTGGGCTTCAACAATTGTAAAATAGAAGGGCAAAATTAAATGAAAATCAACAAATACATGATTTGCCGATTTCCAAAACCGCAGTTCGTGAATATCTATCCATTCTGGCTTTCGGATATCAATTATTTTTTCTGTAATAAGATTCATCGTTTTCAAATCTACTTCATTCATCAATCCACCAATTGATTCTCTAACCAATTTATAGCCAGTATATAAAATATTTAGTGCAACAATTATGGCTATTATTGGGTCAAAAACTGGAATGTTAGTAAGCAATACAACGCCCAAACCAACAATAATTCCACCACTGGTATATACATCCGTTAAAATATGTTTTGCATCGGCAATTAGTGTAAGTGAATTTGTCTTTTTTCCCACTTTAGCTAAATAAAGTGCTAAAATTAAATTTGCACCAGAGGAGGCAACTAGCAACAAAATACCAATACCAAGCTGCGAAGGTCCAGCACCAGTAATGATTTTTTCAATACCAGAATAGATTATTACCAACCCAGCAAGAGCAATTAAAAATCCCTCAAAACCTGCTGAGAAATACTCAATTTTACCATGCCCGTATGGATGATCTTGATCCGCTGGTTTTGAACTTATAATAATGCTGTATAAAGCAACAGCAGCCGCAACGATATTAATTATGGATTCAGCGGCATCCGAAAAAATGGCAGTTGAATAGGTAACTAAATAAGCGCTAAATTTTATTGCAAATATTATGATGCCCGCAATAAGAGATATTTTGGCGGCACGCATATTTAGGTTTTCGTTTGTCAATTTTTTGCTCATTTATTTATTTCCGATAAAAACAAAATATAATTTTGGAAATAGTTCTGCAACCGTTTTTGCCTTTTCGTAGGATTCAAAAATTCCGTAAACTGTTGAGCCTGTTCCACTCATTAATGAAAACATTGCGCCATTTTCATTTAGTTTCGTTTTAATTTTTTCTATTTCTGGATAACGATTAAATACACTTGTCTCAAAATCATTTACTAATTTTCTATTCCAGACGCTTATTTCGTGTTCATAAATTTCGGAATAGTTAAATAAATTTTGTTTTGGAATTATATTTGAAAATGCTTCTTTTGTTGAAATATGAATTCCCGGATTTACTAACAAAATTGGATAATCTATTTTTAATTCCGTTTTCTCTAACAATTCCCCACGGTTTTTACCAATGGTTGGATAATTGCACAGAAACAATGGCACATCTGAACCAAGTTCCAGAGCAAATGATTTTAATTCTTCAGTAGAATAATTAAGTTTGTACAATTCATTTATTGCTTTTAGAGTTGAGGCTGCATCCGAACTACCTCCACCAAGTCCAGCACCTATTGGAATATTTTTCTTAAGAGTTATTTTAGGAGTTAATTTTTGTCTCGTTTTTTGTTCCAGAAGCTTAATTGCTTTTATAATGATATTATCTGTTTCTAAATTTTCATTTTTGTCAATTAAAATTAGTTCTAGTTTATTGGATTTTTCAAATATTAGTTCATCAAATAAATCGTGAATTTGATAAAAAATGGTTTCAAGATTATGAAATCCATCAGCTCTTTTTGAAACTATATTTAATCCAACATTTATTTTTGCTGGAGCTTTTATTTCAATTCTTTCCAATCAAATATTCCTTAATTGCTAATGTATGTGCTGGTGTTGAACCACAACATGTTCCAATAAAAAACGGATTATTAACATAGTTATTTTTAATAATTGCTAAATATTCTGCTGGAGTTACACCTTCAAAAATATTTATATCTGTATAATTTCCACTTCCACAATTTAAATAAAAGCCCCTTCTTTTTGGAGACCTAATTTCTGAGATAATTTTTGAAAATATCCGCGGCGTAACACAATTTATTCCAACTGCAATTGGATTAAAATTTTCAACAAATTCAATTATTTCATCAAGCTTTTCGCCACTTAAAATTTTACCTTCATTTGTTACAAACAGACTTACAATAAACGGAATATTATTTTCACCGCAATGCTCACAAATAATTTTTATTTCATCAAAGTGGCTTTGAGTTTCGTTTAAAATAAAATCAACACCACTATTCCAAAGCATATCAATATGCTTTCTATGATTTACTTCAATCTCATTTTGTGTAGCTTTTCTAAATTCTTGATAGGAATCCTCAGCTGGTGGATTTGAACCTGCAATAAAAATATTTTCGTTTCCATCAATTACTTCAATTGCCAAGTTAACGCTTGCTTTAACAAATTCTGTATTAGAAATCCCAAGATTTGATTGATTGTAAGCAATTGGATTAGTTCTAAAAGTATTTGTGGTTATTATATCCGCTCCAGCATTGATGTACTCTTTATGAATTTCAATTACTTTTTCTGGATTAACAATATTTGCAAATGAGCTCCAGAGATTTTTATGCATTTTTAAATTTCGCTGCTGAAGCAAACTTCCAATTGCGCCATCCAAAATTAGTGGACGTTGAATCTTACTTTGAAACTCTATAATATTTATTTGTTTTCTTGTCATTGTTGCATTGTTTAATTGTTTAATTGTTGCATTGTTATATTGTTGCATTGTTAGCAATTTAGCAATTTAGCAATTGAACAATACAACAATCCAGTTCAGCAAGCGTCACTTTTAATAAAAATAATTAATATAGTTATTATTTATTCCTCAGAAATCATTTCAACATTTGAAGGAATTTCTGGTTTTACCAACAACACCTTTTCTTTTTCTATCAATACTTTTCCTGGCTCCATTCCTTTTTTCTTTCTTACAAATTTTGCAAATGTATACGAAACTGGCGCTGTTCCAGCGGTTTTTGCTTTGGAATAAAACGCAGCAATTTGCGCAGCAATTTTAATAATATTTTTAGGCATTGCTTCTTTTGTACTTTCCACTCGCAAAACCACATGCGAACCTGGCAAACCCCGAGCGTGAAACCAGTAATCATTCTGTTTTGCAATTTTGATTGATAGCATGTCGTTACTTTTACTGTCTCTTCCAACCAATACTTTGTATTTGCCATCAATTAAAAATTCCCTAAGTTTTGCGCCATCTGTCACTTTTTTCTTCTCGTTTTTTTTATCAGATATTTTAAGTTTCGTTTTTATTTCAATGTAATCATCTACAGAATTGGCATTCTCAAACTCTGTTTCAATAGCTTTCAATTTGTTGAACTTTGCTAACGTATTTTCATATAATTCTAACGAAATTTTGAAATTAACTTTTTCATCTTTTGCTTTCTCAAAATAGTAATCAATTGATTCTTGTGGGGAATTTTTGGGATTTAGTTTTATTCCAATTTCTTCGTTAGTTATATAATCAACAACCGTTGTTAAATCCATTCCCTTTACCAATAAATATCTGTTAATTGAAAGCAAATTCCCATAGTTATAATATTCTTCGCTTCTTTCACCCTTATCAATCCTAGCTTTTAAATTATTTAGCCTACTTGTTGTTCGTTCAATTTCCTTTGTTAACTGTTTATTGATTTCTTTTTTTAGACCATTAATATTTTCAAATCGGAAATGCTTTTGTATAAATTTAGAAATAGCGGAATTACAATCATCACAAAGCATTTCAACTTCAGCAGGAAATATTTTAAAACTTTCTGGCACAAAGCGTATTTTCTCTTCAACTTCATTTTCAAATACCTTAATTTTTCCAGAATATATTTCTCCTAATATTTGATGAAATAACTGTTCTATTGATTCTCCCTCTTTATAACGAAATTTCATTTCTGAAATTACTTCTCTGGGAATAAAAGAATATTCTTTTTTGATATTGTGTAAATCAAATCCTTCAAATAAGTTTTCATCAATTTTGTGAAATACATTTTCCCGTGTAAACTCATTGCTTTCAATCCGTTCTAAAATTCCAGAACTTTCCTTGCTTTTCCTTAATTCCTCAACTATCCGTCTGTTTTTTAGAAAATAAATATTTGTATTTCCACCCATTATTGAAAAAAACAACTCCATATTTGCGAGTTTAATTCTAATTAATCTATCGTTTATCGAAATCTCAATTTTTTCAATAAATTGTTGTTTGTTTAAAACATTATATGCAATTATGTTTTTCTTCGCTTTTCTATGATCATCTTTAACCAACATGAATGGAAGCAAAGGATTTGTTGAAATATATAAATGTCGATAAGGATTTTCATCTGTTGGAACGGAAATTAACAACGAGTTTTTTTCTTGCGAAAATATTTCGGTAGCTACTGCGCCAGCTAAAACTCTATTTAGCTCAACAACTGTTCTATTTAAGTAGTAATAATTTCTTAGCATAATGTCTTCATTTTAATTCTCAAATATACTAAACATAGGATGTGATTGATTATAAATTTAATAATTTGCAAGCTTTTAAAGTCCAAAGACATTCTATTATTTTAACATGAAAGCAAAAATATTAGCGATAATTTTTGCTTATAGGCAAAAATTATCGTATCATTACACAACACTTAAATGAGAATTAGATGCAAAAGGAACGTTATTTGACAAAAAATATAGTTGAAGACCTGCAGTCCAAAATGGTGTTCATTGGTGGAGCACGACAAGTAGGAAAAACAACTCTAGCCAAAGAAATAGTTGCTAAAGAGTTAAATAATTCTCAATATTTCAATTGGGATTATCCGCCAGATAGAAAGAAAATAAAAGCCTTAGAATTACCTGGTGAAGATTCGCTTTTAATTTTTGATGAAATTCATAAATACAATAAATGGAAAACAACCATAAAAGGAATTTATGATGTTCACAAGGATAAATATAAAATTATAGTTACTGGAAGTGCTAAAATGAATATTTTTAGAAAAGGTGGTGATTCCTTGCAGGGACGCTATCACTATTATAATTTACATCCATTTTCACTTTCAGAAATGACAAATGCAAAAAACGTAATCATCCCAATGAGTGAATTATCTATTAATACACAAAATAATATTGAATCGTTCGAATCTCTTTTTAAATTTGGCGGATTTCCAGAAATGCTATTAAAAGAAAGCACTCGTGGCTTAAGAAGATGGCATAATGAAAAATTAGAGCGGCTATTTCGCGAGGACATTAGAGATGTTGAAAATATTAGAGATATTGGTAGTATGAAATTACTTGGTGATATGCTGCCAAATAAGGTTGGAAGTCCTCTATCAATAAATTCAATTAGAGAAGATTTAGAGGTTAGCCACAGAGCCGTTACAAATTGGTTGGATATATTAGAACTATTTTATTATCACTTTAGGATTTTTCCATTTCATTCAAATAAAATTCGTTCACTTAAAAAAGATGCAAAACTTTATTTAACGGATTGGTCTGAAATTGAAGACGAAGGAATTAGGTTTGAAAATTTAATTGCTTCCCATCTTTTTAAATTTGTTGAGTACATAAAGCAGTCCGAAGGAGATAAAATTAGTCTAAATTATCTTCGAAATGTTGACAAAAAAGAGATAGATTTTCTGGTAAGTGTTGATAACAAACCTTGGTTTGCTGTTGAAGCAAAACATAGTGACACGAATGTTTCAGCAAATATGAATTATTTCAAAGAAAGATTAAATATTCCCTTTGTTTATCAAGTAATAAGAAAAAGCAATGTTGATATTTTGAAAGATAATGTCAGAATTATATCTGCCGATAAATTTTTAAATAATTTGATTTAGATGATTTTATGAAAACAAAAGATAAAATATTTAAAGATCCACTTTACAATATTGTCGATTTTGAATTTGACAATAAAGTTGCAAATGTGTTTGAAGATATGCTCAAACGCTCAATTCCAGGTTACAGCTCAATTATAGCTACAGTTGGAATGCTTACAAAACTTTATTCGCAGCCAAATAGTAATTATTACGATTTGGGCTCGTCGCTCGGAGCTTCTGCGCTTGCAATGCGTCGGAATGTAGTTCATCCAAATTGCAGAGTAATTGCAATTGATAATTCTGAAGCGATGGTTAATCGGTCAAAAGATATTATTGGAATGGATAATTCCGAAACTCCTATTGATATTTTTTGCGATGACATTCGTAATTTCAAAATTGAAAATGCAGCAGTCGTTGTTTTGAATTATACTTTGCAATTCATTTCGCCTAAAAATCGTGATAAAATAATCCAAAATATTTATGATGGAATGAAGAGTGGTGGAATATTAATCCTTTCCGAAAAAATTATTTTTGAAGATACTGAGCTTAACGAACGCCAAATTTCGAGATATCATAATTTTAAAAGACTAAATGGTTATTCCGATATTGAAATTAGCAAAAAGAAAGAAGCACTCGAAAATGTGCTAATTCCAGATACGGTGGAAATTCACAAAAAAAGGTTGCTAAATGCTGGATTTAAAACAGCCGATGTTTGGCATCAAACATTTAATTTTGTTTCCATTGTGGCTGAAAAATGATTGATTATTCTACATTTTTTAATTTTATCCAGACAAATCAATTGCAGAAATATTCTTACCATTTCCAACAGAAAATTGCAGAAGCCTCCGAAATGACAAGTGACAATTTAAATTGGCAAAATGCAATTGATAATTTTCCAAATATTACTCCATCAATAATTGACTTTTCACAAAGCACGATTAAAATTGGAAATCCCGATGATTGTTCTAATAACGAGAGCAATCAACTTAGAGAATCATTAATGAAACTTCGTCCTTGGCGAAAAGGTCCTTACAATTTATTTGGTAATTTTATTGATACCGAATGGCGAAGTGATTGGAAATGGGACAGACTTAAAAGCCACATAACTCCACTAAAAAACAAAAAAGTTTTGGATGTTGGTTGTGGAAACGGTTATCATTGTTGGCGAATGCTCGGCGAAGGTGCTAGAAATGTTATTGGAATTGAGCCATTTATGTTAAGTCTTTTCCAATTTGATGCTATTAACCATTTTATAAAAAATAATTCTTTGTGGTTATTACCAATAAAAATGGAGGATTTTCCTCAGCAGACTAATTTTTTTGACACAGTTTTTTCAATGGGCGTACTTTATCATCGCCGCTCACCTTTTGACCATCTTTATGAATTAAGAGATTCATTACAACCCAAAGGCGAATTAGTTTTAGAAACTTTAGTTATTGATGGAAAACTTGGCGAAGTTCTTGTTCCAGAAGGAAGATATGCACAAATGCGAAATGTTTGGTTTATTCCTTCAATTTTAACTTTGGAATCGTGGCTAAAAAAATGTGGATTTGTAAATATTAGAGTCGTTGATATAACTCCAACTACAATTGAGGAGCAGAGAGCAACAGACTGGATGACTTTTGAATCGTTAAAAAATTTTCTTTCAACCACAGATTTAACAAAAACTGTTGAGGGATATCCAGCACCGAAACGAGCAATTATAATTGCAAATGTTTCTTGATTTTCTTTAATATTAAAAATATTCTAATTACATTATGATAAATAAAAATATTTTTTAATCATTTGGGAGGTTATATGAAAAGAACAATTTTTGTTTTAATCCTTTTTTCTCTTTTTGCAACAATTATAATTTCTTGCGGTGAATCAAAACCAGAAATTGACAAAATGGCTTTAATGACAAATGCTAAAGCAGTTTTTCAACCATTACCCGCAAAAATGCCTGGTTCAGAAAATGATACACCAGAACTAATTGCGTTGGGTGAAAAATTGTACTTTGATGTTCGTCTTTCAAAGATGGATAATCAATCTTGTAATACTTGTCACATTGTTGATAACAATGGCGCTGGCGATGATAATCTAATAACTTCACCAGGCTCAATTGCTAATACAATTGGAGTTCGTAATTCTCCAACTGTTTTGAATGCTGGATTTCACTTTGTCCAATTTTGGGATGGACGTTCGCCAGACTTAAAAGACCAAGCAAAAGGTCCAATATTAAATCCAATAGAAATGGGAATGCCTGACGAAAAAAGTGTTGAGCAAAAAATTGCCGCTATTGAAGAATATCAAACCATGTTCAAAACTGCTGGAATTGAAATTACTTTTGATAATTTAGCTGGTGCAATTGCCGCTTTTGAACGTACTTTAATTACTAAGGACAGATTTGATATGTTTTTGAAAGGAAATCCACAAGCAATTACCGACGTTGAAGCAGAAGGATTAGCAATTTTTATTGATAAAGGCTGCACAACTTGCCATACCGGTCCATTACTTGGTGGAAATATGTTCCAAAAAATGGGATTGTTGAAGGCTTATGCCGATACAACCGACAAAGGCAAATTTGATTTAACTAAAGTTGAAGCCGATAAATATATGTTCAAAGTTCCTTCATTAAGAAATATTGCTTTAACAGCACCATATTTTCACGATGGAAAAGTAGCTGATTTGAAATCCGCAGTTACATTAATGGCTGATATTCAATTAGCTAAAACATTAACTGAAGATGAAACAAATAAAATGGTTGCGTTCTTAGAATCGCTATCAGATATAAAACTTGCTAAAGCACAGAAAAAAGTGCAATAATAATTATTTTTTCTTATTTTGGAACTGCGCTTATTGTGCACAATTTTTTATAACTTAATATTTAGTAGTTCTCACTACTTGCACTTAAAGTCCAACAGAATTCTGTTGGACTTTTTGTTTTAAAAGGTTTGTGAATGTTATTGTGTGTCTGGTAATTGGGTTGATTTACTTGTATTTCGTTTTTAATAATGATATCTGCATTGCACAAAAGCAATTTCATTATCTTTAACAACATATACTAATCTATGCTCTTGTGTTATTCTTCTTGACCAAACTCCGCTTCCTAAATATCTTAAAGGTTCTGGTTTCCCAATTCCCTCAAATGGATTTCGCACAATTGCTTCAACTAATTCTAATATTTTTAAAGCTATTTTACGGTCTGTTTTTATCCAGTAACTAAGGTCTTCTCTAAATTCGTTGTGAAAAATTGTTATTATTTTTCCTTCCGATTTTTTATTCAAGACCAAATTCCTTTTTTAGGTCACTTATAGTTTGTGGAACTTCTTTTCCTTCTTGAACTTTTAATAGCGTTTTTAGAAGTCTTTGAGCATTTTTAGGTGAACGAAGTAGATGATTTGTTTCTAAAATTCCAGAAAGTTCACTTTCTGAAATCATTGCAACATTTTCGGCATTTTTACGATTTATTATTACAACTTCTCGATTAAGAGAAACTTCATCCAACAGACTTGCTAAATTTTGACGCGCTTGGCTATATGTTAAACTAATTGCCATTTTATATTCCTTTTTTATTGTACAACATTATTGTACATATATTTTTGAATAAATGCAAGGAATTTTTTAAGGACATAACGGCCTTGCAAATAACCCGCCGCCCAGAACTACAATATTTTTTTATTATTAAAAAATGTTTAGAGCTGTAGCCTTGCTTATCTTTTCTCGCAAGCAAGGCGGAACTAATTTAAATACATATACTACTTTAAAGAGCAACTTTCATAAAACACTAAACTAAAGAACTGCACTCAACCCACTTGAATATCGCGGGCGGGTTGATTTGCTGGTTATGCACGTTTTTAAATTATTAGTGTCCCAGTAATTTCTCTATCTCTAAACACTTCTCCGTTTTTTGTAAGTCCAATACCATTTCGAATCCAAACATATTTAACATTCTTATCATCGGCTTCTAATTCATATTGGAAATATGGAAATTTAATTTTTTGTTTCAATTGTGCTGTATTATTATTATTTCTTCGTATACTAAAAAGCTCTTCACCATTTCTAAAGTCTAATATTCTACACTTATCATAACCAGAAACTTTGAATATTTTTGAAAGCATAGGGTTATTTTCTTCTAAGTCTTTACCAAATATTATTTCAGGTTCATTTGAATCAAGTTGTAATAAATATGGAACGACTAATATTTTTTGATTTGTCATGAACTTTAATTTCTTTTCTTTTTTATTAATAATTCCTTGACCTACTAAATCTTGTGTAATACTTTTGTCACCAACATCAACTTTTAATAAACATTTCAGCTCAATATTTTGTGCGTGAAGGATTCCATGACATATTTTACATAAGAGTATACACTTATCAAGTTCATCAAGTTGTTCAGTTGAAATAGTTCTTCTGATAAGATTATCGTAATTTGGATGTTTCAGAGAAGGAACAACGTGATTAAATTCAAAGATGCGATTGAAAGTCCCAAATTCTTCAACCATTTCTTTTACATTACGACCACAATGTCTGCAACAATTATTTTTATAATCCAATTGTTGTTTCTTGTTAGCCATAATATTCCTAAATCTTATAATTACATTTAGTGCATAACTTTAAAGAATTTTATCTGGAAATGAACAAAAAAATATAAGACCACATTCATTCATTTCATTTACAGACTTGTCCCATATTTTATTTTGGGATAAAATTCTGTTGTCCCATAAAAAAGGGATAAATGCGAAACCATCATTTGCATGGTGCTATGGGTATTTAATCTGGTTTCTGTTTTGTTATTTAATTTAAATTTAATCATTATTTTTGTTTGTTAACTTAAGTAAAAGTACTTCTCTTAGTCAAAGATAAATTAACATATCTAAAATTATTATTTTTCATAACTGATAAAGTGTTTTTTATTTTAAGGCACATACTACGTAAAACTGTAGCAAAATAAAAAATCCCCACCCCTAAAAACACTAAAGCAAATTACAAGTTGTGGCTGCGGCTCAGCTCAACACAGGATTATACCTCAGCTCCGTTCGGTATCAATCCTTATAACGTTATACACCCTTTATAATGATTTAAATATTTGTTTTGATTTCTCTAGCATATCATCAAACCTATTATCTATTATTTTATTTGTACTAATATCATATAATAAAATTTTCTGAGACCATTTATCTTTTGGTAAATTCTTATCAGGAATAGATGTCCCAATAAGTAATTTGTTTTTGCTTAATTTCTTATAGAAAGTTACATCTAAATCTGATTTGGTAATCTGTATAAGATTATTCCCATTCAGCTCAGATATAAAAATAGCACTGTTGTCATTATCGAATAACTTATTATCGCTATTTGAATCCTCATTGATTACTATGTACAAAATATACTTTTGAGCTTTTTGTTTTTCATCCGAAGGATAATCTATGGATAAAATATTGACGGGTTTATTAAATAATAATTTATATTCATCATTTGATAAATCATAAAATAAAATATTAGTACATAATTCAGATAAATATCCAGCACGTTTATGAAGTTCATTTTGATAGTCTTCGTCTTTCATTAATACTTTCATCAAAGAATATTCAGAACCATAAACGAATATTGGGTTTGATAGACTAAAAAAGAATTTTGATTCCTCTTCATTATCTTTTTTATCCACAATTGTAGTAGAATCCGATGAATCTAAATTTTTAGTTTCATCTTTTGAACAAGAATTAAATAAGAAACTAATGAATAAGATGATAATTATGTTTATCAATAGAAGATTTTTCATAGACTATCCTAAAAAATATTTTGGCATATAACTTTAAAGAATTTTATCTGGAAATGAACAAAAAAATATAAGACCACATTCATTCATTTCATTTACAGATAGAAAATTATTTAACTATTTATTTCCAAGAAATGCAGCTAAATTAAAAACCCAGAACAAACATCCCACAATAAACTTATTTTCTGCATTTCTTAAAAAGCAACTTAACCAAAAAGAGAGTTTTATCCAAAATATTTCAAAAACTATTTTAATTTTTGGGTTCACAAAATATTATCGCGTTATCATATCCTATACTTCGGCAATTTAGGTTGTTTGTTGCCGTTGAACCAGGATAATATAATAGTATAATAATTATCAGTTTAAGAAATAGAGTAATACATATTTTGCTAAAACTCTTTTTGTACCTCTCATAAAAAAGAATTGTATATTTGCACTACAAAAGACAACGTGTCTTGTATAACTAAAAAACGTATGAATAAAATATTAAAATTACTTATTGCTACTTTATTCTTTTTATTAATTGTAAGTTGTAGAGAAAGCAGCAAAAACAAAGGAAAAGAACAAATGAATAATGAATCGAGAAAAGCGAATCATTTAATAAATGAAAAATCACCATATCTTTTGCAGCATGCTTATAATCCCGTGGATTGGTATCCTTGGGGTGAAGAAGCATTTGAAAAAGCAAGAAGGGAAAACAAACCAATATTTTTATCAATTGGGTACTCAACTTGTCATTGGTGTCACGTAATGGAACATGAATCGTTTGAGGACAGCACAGTTGCAGAGGAAATGAATAAAACATTTATTTCAATTAAAGTTGATAGAGAGGAACGTCCAGATATAGACAATATTTATATGTCTGTTTGCCAACTGCTTACCGGAAGCGGTGGCTGGCCTTTAACAATAATTATGACACCAAAGAAAAAGCCCTTTTTTGCTGGAACTTATTTCCCCAAGGAAACTCGCTTTGGAAGAATTGGAATAATTGAACTTACTCAAAAAATTGCGGAAAGTTGGATTGTTGAAAGAGATAAAATCAATTCCTCAGCAGAACAAATTGTGGAAGCAATTAAAAACCAACAAAATATTAGCGGCAATTCTGAAATAACCGAAGAAGCAATGAATAATGCTTTTGAGCAATTTAAGTCCCGATTTGATTCTCAATTTGGTGGATTTGGCTCATCTCCAAAATTTCCTTCGCCACATAATTTAACATTTTTACTCCGTTATTGGAAACACACCGGAAATTTAGATGCTCTAAAAATGGTTAAAAAAACTATTTCGTCAATGCGTTTGGGTGGCATTTTTGATCACATTGGATTTGGGTTTCATCGTTACTCAACTGACCGAGAGTGGTTTTTGCCTCATTTTGAAAAAATGTTATACGATCAAGCTATGTTAACTTCTGCATATATTGAAACTTATCAAGCTACGCAAAACGAGGAATATGCTTTGGTTGCGCGGGAAATTATTGAATATGTTTTACGAGATATGACTTCGTCAGAAGGTGGTTTTTATTCCGCCGAAGATGCGGATAGTGAAGGAATTGAAGGTAAGTTTTATGTTTGGAGTATTGATGAGATTAGAAAAATTCTAAACGAAAAAGAGGCTCAACTTTTTATTACAACATATAACTTGGAGCAAGATGGAAATTTTTCTGAAGAAGCCACAAAAATTAAAACGGGTGAAAATATTCCTCACTTAAAAAGCAATTTACATGACATTGCAAAAAGAATTGTTTTAAATCAATCAGAGTTAGAAAGGCGATTAGAAACCATAAGACAGAAACTTTTTGCAGAGCGTGAAAAAAGAATTCATCCTTATAAAGATGATAAAATTTTGACTGATTGGAATGGATTAATGATTGCTTCGCTTGCCAAAACTGCTCGTGTTTTGAATAATGATAAATTTAAAAATGCTGCAATTAAAGCAATGGAATTTATTCTAACAAAAATGAAGGATAGTAATAACAGATTGTTACACCGTTATCGCGATGGAGAATTTTCAATACAAGCAACTCTTGACGATTATGCTTTTGTAATATGGGCACTATTGGAATTATATGAAACCACTTTTAATACAAGCTATTTAAAAACTGCTATTGAATTCCAAAATATCCAAAATAAATATTTTTGGGATGAAGAAAATTTCGGATATTTTTTAACAGCTAATGACGCTGAAAAATTACTAACAAGAAGCAAAGAACTTTACGATGGTGCAATTCCTTCGGGTAATTCGGTGTCATTTAATAATTTGTTAAAACTCGGCAAACTAACAGCTAATAGTAATTATGAAAACCTTGCTTCAAAAATGAGTATTTCTTTTTCTGAAATTGTAAACAGAGCCCCGAGCGGAACAACAATGATGTTGCAGGGAATTAATTTTGCTCAAGGCAATTCCTCAGAAATTATAATTGTTGTCGAAGAGGAAAACACGATAACTAATGATTGGTTGCAAAAATTAAATCGTGAATTTATTTCAAATAAGGTTGTACTTTTAAAAACCAAACAAAACCAAAATGAGCTTTCCGAAATTGCTCCATTTACAAAAGATTATGAAATTGAATCTGGAAAACCATTAATTTATGTTTGCAAAAATTATAGTTGCAATCTTCCAACAAGTGATATAAAAAAAGCACTTGAAATGCTAAACTAACTTTTTGCAATAAAATCTTAAAATTTTCATTGATTTATATTAAATTTGAAAAAAGAAAATTATTTAAAATGATTACAAAAGATAAATTACCACATATAATAAGTCTGGTGGATGATGAATCGGAAGAAATTCGTGATTATGTGATAAAGGATTTAAACGATTACGGCACCGATTTGGAAAGTGATTTAGTTGAGTTTTCCGACATACTCAATCTGAAAAATTTGCAGGCAATTAAGCCTATTATCGAAAAAAACCGCCGTCAATGGCTGCTGGCAAATTGGAAAAATTGGTATTCTCCATTTTCTGAATTAGAAAAAATTGAAGTTGCAATGAATTTAATTTCAAAATTCCAGCTTGGAATTTTACAACAAACACCTCTAACTATAAAACTTGATATAATTGCTGGAAATTTTTTGAACCTTTATCCTTATGGAAATGAAATGGATTTATCTCATTATCTTTTTCAAATTCTCAACTTAAAGGGCAATAAAGACGATTATTACAATCCATTAAATAGTAATCTTTATCATACTTTTGAAACTGGATTAGCGCTGCCAATTACACTTGTTTTAATTTATATTTTAGTTGCTGATAGAGTTGGTTTGAAAGTTGTTGGATGCAATTTTCCTGGACATTTTTTAGCTAAAATTGAAGTTGATGGCGAAATGCTTTTAATTGATTGCTTTAACGAAGGCAAAATTGTTTTTGAATCAGATTTGGAAGATTTATCAGAAGAAGCACGCGAGGCATTAATTACTATTATTAATACACCACTTTCTGCACGAACAATAATTAAGCGTGTATTAAGTAATTTAATAAATGCATACAAAGAAAAAGAAGATGTAGTTCATCAACAATTTTTTAAAGAGTTAATGCTTTCGGCACCTTTGCGTTAAATTATTTGCTCTCTTCATAAATTTGGAAATCTTCGTTTAGTGGACGAAGTTGGTCATAAATTGACCGCAATGAATTAAATGCAGCTTGACTTCCACGATGAGCTGCCTTTCTATAATAATTTGCTGCCTCGGCTTTATTTTGTTTTACACTTAATCCTTTTTCGTAACAATAAGCAAGAGCAGCTTGTGCAGAAACAGAACCTTCTTCGGAAGCTTTATCTAATATTTCAATATGTTTTTTATCGTAATCTCCTTGCTGAATTTTTGCAAAAGCAATACGTACTTTAGCCTCCACACTGCCAAGTTCGGATGCTTTTTCCCAGTATTCAATTGCTAAATCTTTATTCTGAATAACCAATGTTCCAGAATAATAGCACAATCCCGTTTCAATTATTGAGTAAACATGTTTTAGTTTAACACCTTTTTTTAGCAAAGTTAAAGCCTGTTCATCCGTAAGCTGATAGTCAAGCCCAATTGCAGTTAATCCAGCCCAAACATACATTGCATCTGGGTTTTCGCTATCGCCTTCCTTTTTTAGCAAATTGTAAAATGATGTAGTTTGACTCAATTTGATTAAATATTCTGCCGCTTTACGCGAACCAAGTCTAAATGCATGAATATAGTTAACAGCCGCTTTTATAATATTTTGCTCAACAATAATTCCTTCTTCAAAAGCTCTTGCTGAAATTAACAAAGCCTCTGGACTTCCTTTACTTACAGCATAATTTATAAGTCCAATACCAGTTGTGTCGGAAGATTTAATTGAATCGGCAAATTTATTAACTCCAAGCATTTGTTTTAGCTCTTTATTATTTTTCTCCAAAATCAAATTAAGATATTTACGTGTGTCATTTTTAGAAACAGAATCTTTTTCAAGATTAATAAAATCAAGTTCCCAGTCCTTTCCCCAAATAGCTGTTTGAGAATTTGGCTCTGACGAAGCAACCATTGCTGGTGAAGAAGAGTTAATAGTTTCATCATCTTCACGTGATTTTTCAGGAAGTTCAATTCCCATTTTTTGAAATTCTTTAATTGTTTCTTTTGCGGGATTAAAGTTCTGGTCAGCAGCTTTTTTAATCCAATAATAAGCTTCAGAATAATTTCTATTAACAACCAAATTATCTGTTAAATAAATTCCATAAACAAATTGAGCTTCGGGCATTCCATTTTTTGCAGCAGCCTTAAAATATTTATACGCTTCAAAAGGATTCCACTCAACACCAATTCCACTATTTAACATAATTGCATAATTAAACCAAGCAACGGTTAAATTTCTTTTTACGGCTTGTTTAATTAATTGAATAGCTCGCATAGTATCCTTTGGCATTCCTTGACCTGTTAAATACCTCAATCCAAGTTCGTGCTGTGCAAATGGATCACCATCATTAGCTTTGTTTTGTAAAATATAAGCAGTCATTAAAGGATATGTTTGATATTTTGGCTGTAATAAAGGATATGAATGATTATAAGGCCATTTCTGTTTTATAGCTTTACTAATTGTGGTATCTTGGTTTTGTGCTAATAAACTTCCAAAAATGAAAAAGAGAAATGAAAAAAATATTATTCGCAAAATCTATCCTGTGAAAAAATTAAAAAACAAAAGATATTTAATGATATAATTAAACTTCTGCAAATAATTATCGGGGTAATTATTTTAGCATTTTATAAAAAGTGGTTGTATTTACACCACGGTTTGAACTATAAGAAGTGGCATCCATAAGATTATCAATTATAAAAAGCCCCATTCCACCTTCTGGAGCTGTGGATAAATCATTTGGATCAAATTGTAGTTTAGGTTTATCAAAATTAGTGCGAGGTATTCCTGTTTCTAAAATGCTTATCTCAACTTTTGTTACCGAAGTACTAACAATAACATCAATGTTGTTACCTGGTTTTTCGAGATAAGAATGTTCAATTGAATTGTTTAACGCTTCCATTAATGAAATTTGTATCGGGTCAATAATATCACGATTGATACCTTCTTCAGTTAAAAATAATTTTATTTTTCGTGATACCATCGAAATATTATGATATTCGCTGGTAATTGAAAACTTTTCTATTGCCATATTGAGAATGCATTATTTGTTTATTGCTAAGATATACATATTTACGAATATTTAAAACTATTAGTGAATATATTTTAGGTCAAAATGTATCTGTTATGCTACAACTTTTTTTGAGAGTTTTATATGTTTAATTATAAACATTCCATTTTAGCTAAATAATGGACATTTCATCCTGGCATTTCATTTGTTTACAAAACCGAACAACAAAAATGGAGTAAAAAATGAAAAAAACATTACTAATTATCTTTTTAATTCCACCATTATTATTTGGACAGTATAACGGGGCAGCCATTAATTTTGGCTATTTTAATCCTTCAGCAACAGATGGTGGACTTGTACTTGGCTATAAAGGAGAAAAATTTGTTGATAGAAATTTAAGCATTGGATGGAATATAAGTTGGTTTCACAAACAATATGTTGATCAGGTTTTACTAAGTGAAGTAGAGAAATATTATGGAGTTCTTGATGGCTCAATTACTGAAAAAAGGGCTACAACAAATATGCATTCTATTCCTCTTATGGGTTCTGTTACTTCTTACTTTCCTGTTTTACCAATTGTTGACGCTTTTGTAACAGGTAGTGTTGGTCTTGAAGGATTGTTAATTTCTTATAATAATATACAGAACCAAACTGAAAATGAAGTTAAAACTGCATGGGATTTTGCTTGGGAAATTGGAACTGGACTTTCTTATAAATTAGGACAACGCTCCGATTTTTACGGCGAATTATCTTATCATAATTCTAATCCAAGCTGGTCATTTAATGTAAACGACCAGCTAACTGGAAGGGTAAAATCATTAGAGCAATCATTTGATATGAGTGGTGTGGTTTTCAAATTTGGATTTAAGTTTTTATGGTAATTATTAATAAAGTTTTTAGAGGGTATATCTGACAACTAAATATTATTGTGGAAATCAATTTTTTGAATTTCCACAATAATTTTATAATGATAAACTATTAAATTTTAATTATTTTCCACTATTATTAATTTTTCACAAAAAGGACTGATATGAAATACGTAATGCTTTTTTCTTTGTTTGTTACATCTTTTATGTTTTCGCAAGATATGAGCAATATGAGGGAATATTATTTTGTAGAATTATTACGAATTCCAAATAGACCAGTGCTTGATAGTGCAACTGTTATGAATATTCAAACTGCTCATTTAAATAATATTGATAGTTTATACAAAGCAGGAAAACTTGTACTTGCAGGACCTTTTGGCGATAATAAAGGCGGTGGAATTTTCATACTTAAAGCCAATTCTTTTGAAGATGCCGTCAAAATGTGTGAATCTGATCCCGCAATAAAAAATGGAAGACTTAACTACAAAATTAGACCTTGGTGGACGGATAAAACAATGTTTACTTCCGAAAAGGATTAGAAAAACTCTTCAAACAATTATATAATATTGAAAGCTTTAAAAACCAAAAGTATTTTGGAGGCTTAAAATAAAACCATAATTTTACTTCATTTTTAATCATTTAAAAACCTTTTTTATGTGATTTAAATAACAATTAGCAATTAAATGCGCTGTCTTAAATATAATTTTCATTCTATTTACTAAACTTTGCTATATATCATTCGATAATTATAGTAAGAATTAATTATTCTTAACAAGACTATTTTTAATAATTGGTATATATTATGTATAATGCTACAATGTCACATGGTAGAGCAAAACGAGTTAACGCATATTTATCTAAAGATATTTTAGACGCTTCACCACAAAAACTTTTGATTAAAGTTTATGACTATGCAATTACTAACTGCAGAAAAAATGATATGCTAAGAACAAATAAAGCCCTTGGCGAGTTAATAAATTCCCTAAACTTTGAAAGTAGCGAAACAAAAGAATTTTCATTAGGACTAATGAGTCTTTATCAATTTTGCCAAGATCAAATGCGAAAAGGTAAAAACGAAATAGTGGAAAAAATTTTAATGGAACTAAGAGTTAGTTGGCTTGACATTTTTTCAAAAGAGAAGTAAAAAATGGCTGATTATTTATCAACATCTTCTGTTGACAGTTTAGTTAAAAGCTATAAGTCAACTCAATACAACCGAAGAATTTATCCAATGGAGGTGAGAAAACAAAGATTTTCTACACTTTCTTCAGGTTGGGGTGATTTAAAAACGAAGCTTACAGCACTAAAAACTACTGCCTCTGATTTTAAAACGGCTACCGATTCTTCACTGTTTTTTACACGAAGTGTTAGCGTTTCAAACGAATCAGTTTTAACTGCAACTGCAAGCAGTAATTCGCCACAAAGTTCTTATACTATGCGCGTAAATCAACTTGCAAAAAGTGATTTAATTGTTTCTCAAACTCAAACTTCCGATACTGCAGTTACAACAATGGCTGGCACTCACACAATTCAAATAGGAAGTGGAGCTTACACAAGCAATGTTGATGTTGAGCTAACTGGGGCAGAAACAAATGAAACTATTATGGAAAAACTTTCGTTAGCAATAAATGCCGATAAAGCTGTTTCGCTTTCCGACTCATTTGACCCGAATGCAACTTTTACTGGTACAGGAAGTTTTACTGTTAAAATAAATGATACAACAGACACTATCTCATACGATTATGGAACAACTTCCAAAACTTACGGTGAAGTAATGGATGATTTAGTGACTAACATAAACACAAACGTAAATGGAGTTTTGGCTGAAAAAATTGTTGATGATATAACTGGCTTTGTTAGTCTACAATTAACAGTTGAAGATTCTTCTGACTCAATAACAGTTGCTGGAACTTCGGGTTTTTTAAATATGGATGTTACTGATGAAAAAGGGGCTTCTGGTTTAGCAAATGCTTCAATATTTTCTCCATCAACTAACCAATCAAAATTTTCGATATCAGCCAAGGAATCCGGTTATGATAATAGATTAATTATGTCCGATGTTTCAGGATCAGTTTTTAATCAAGTTGGGTTAACAAGCTCGGTGCTTTCAAGCAGAACATTATCTTCGGATGATACGACGGCAGGATTTATCTACTCGGCAACTTCATCAACCGTTAATGAGCTTAATGCAAAAATGTCGTTTAACGGAATTAACATTCAGCGAAATTCAAATGTTATAAGTGACCTAGTAGATACAGTTACATTTAATCTGAACGCTGTTAACAAAGTAGAAGACTCAGATGTTTCTGTTTCTGTAAAAGTTGATACCGAAGCAATTACTAGTGATATAAAAGAATTTATAACAAACTTTAACAATGCTTACACTTATATAAAAAACAATTCTTATAGTAGCGGTGATAAAGATAATCGTGGTGCTTTTGTTGGAGATTCAACAGCGCGTAGTTTAATGTCAACTTTAACTAATTTAGCAATGGGCCAAGTTTCTGGTTTGCAAACTGATAGCTTAAGCTATCTTTCCGAAATTGGAATTACTTTTAATCCAACTTCAGGATTATCAATTTCCGATTCGTCAAAACTTGAAACCTCGTTAAAAGAAAATGCCAGCCAGGTTGCCGATTTGTTTAGTTCTACAAATGGGATTGCAAATAGCTTGTATAATACTTTGGATAGTTATCTAGGTGTTGATGGATCCATTTCAAATTTAATTGAATCATACGATAATAATGTTTCATATTATAATACAAGAATTGAAACAACGAATAAAAGCATTGATAAAAATGCTGATATTTTAAGAAGTCAGTACGAAGATTTACAAATGCAATTATTAACCTTAACATATTCATTTAATTCTATGAATGCGTTTGGGGGTTATTAAATATTTAATTTGAGCAAATAATGCATCCAGCAATTTTGGATATAAGAGCAAATATGCTAGATTTATTAGTATACATTAATAAATTGGGCAATATTAATGATGATGTTTCTCAACTGAGAGGAATGGTTGACAACATCACTTTAAAAAGGAGTAAATTAAAATTAATTCTTACTCACAACGAATATGAAGATAGCTCAAAATATTTTGAAGCTATTACTAAACAAATAAAAAATAAAATCGATAATTTAATTGGCGGGAAACTTTCTGAGCAAAAAAGGATAGCTGGCGAGCTAAAATCCATAAGCAACAAAAGAAAACTGTCAAAATATAATAGGTGAAAAAATGATTATTAACAGAGTAGGCAATGGTATTATTCCTTTGGCTGATTATTCGCAAAAGGATAGAAATGCAAAAAGCACAAATGAAGTTGCAAAAAAGAGCAACGACAAATTGGAAATTTCGAAAGAGGCTAAAATTAAAAGCACAGAAATTTCTGATACTAACAAACTAACTCTAGTTAAAGAGCGTATTAATAATGGATTTTATAATAACAGTGACGTAATAGGCAGTGTCGCAGATTCCATTTTGAAGGAATTACGAGGTGCTTAATTTCAATCTTTTTGAAAAAAGAAGTTAATTTAAAATAAATTAAAGAATTGGATTGAAACTTACCTAATATTTGGTTAAATATTAAAGTTGATTTTAATATTTAGAACCGGAAAGTATGTTTGCTGGAGAAGTACAAAACAATAAGTTGCATTTAATTGGAAAACTTACTGCAAGTTTAATCCATGAAATAAGAAATCCATTATCTGCCATAAAATTAAATCTCGATTTAATTAAAATGGAAGATAGTTTGTCATCAGATGTCTTAGAATCGGTTGATGACTGCCTTTCAGCAACAAACAGAATTGAATATATGATTGACAATTTGCTGTCTTTTGCAAGGGTTGTCACTAATGGGTGCGAACATTTTTGCTTAAATAAAATTACCTTAAATGCTATTGATTTATTAGCTGTTAAAGCAAACAAATATGGCATTTATATTGAAACTCAATTTGAGAAAAATATAGTTCACATTTATGCAGATAAAAACAAATTACTCCAAATTTTATTAAATTTAATTACCAACGCTATTGAATCATACGAAAACAATGTAAAAGGTAAAATTGTAATAAAAACTATCTTATCAGAAGAAAACGAGACACAAAAAATACATTGGATTATTCAAGACAATGGGGTTGGTATATCGGAAAGTAATCAATCAAGAATATTTGAAGATTTTTATACAAGTAAAGAAAATGGAACAGGCTTGGGACTGAGTGTGTGCAAAATGCTTGCTGATGAACAAGGTGCAGAAATTGATTTTGAAAGTAAACTTGGATACGGCACAACCTTTAAAGTTACTTTTGATGTAAATAAAATGAGAAAATTGTATGAAGCCACGCATATTAGTTATTGATGACGATAATTTAGTTTGTATTTCCCTAAAAAAAGCATTAACGCGTTTAGAAAATGAAGTAGATGTTTGTATGGATGGAGGGCAAGCAATTCATGCTATTAAAACTTTTGAACCAGATTTAATTTTGCTTGATATTTACTTAACAACACATAATGGTTTAGAAATATTAAAACTAATTAAAAATGAAGGAATTGATGCCCCTGTAATTATGATTACTGGATATGCCGATGTTAACATTGCGGTAAATGCTATAAAAGGCGGAGCATTAGACTTTCTTCTAAAACCAATTGATCTTGAACAACTTCAGCTTGTTATTGAAAAAGCAATGGATAACATTAAGCTAAAAGATGAAGTTACAAAGCTTAGCTCGCTACTTGAGGAAGAATATCTCGCTAAAGAATTTTTTGGTAAAAGCAGAAAAATTCAAAAATTAATCAATTCTGTTGAAAAATTAGCTCAAAGTTCAGATACAACAATATTAATTAGTGGCGAAAGTGGAACCGGAAAAGAGATGATTGCTAAATTTATTCACCAAAGAAGCCCTCGAAAGGATAAAGCGTTTATTCAAATAAATTGCTCCGCTATTCCTAAAGAGCTTGCCGAAAGTGAGTTTTTTGGACATGAAAAAGGTGCATTTACTGGCGCTTCTCAAAAAACCAAACTTGGGAAATTTGAACTTGCCGATGGTGGAACTATTTTGCTTGATGAAATTGGCGAACTTACTCTAGATTTGCAAGTGAAACTTTTACGAGCTTTACAAGAAAAGAAATTTTATAGAGTTGGTGGCGAACGTGAAATAAAGGTCGATGTTAGAGTTTTAGCGGCAACTAATCGAGATTTGGAAACAGAAGTTGCAAAAGGCAATTTTAGAGAAGACCTTTTTTATCGTATAAATGTTGCAAATGTTTATGTGCCTTCATTAAAAGAAAGAACCGAAGATCTGCCATATTTAGCATATTCCTTTCTTTTAGAATTCTCAAAAAAATTCAACAAACAAATTAAAAATATTGATGAAAAAGCTTTGCAAATCCTTAAAAATAGTGAGTGGAAAGGTAATATTCGCGAACTTAGAAATATTATGGAAAGAGTAATTCTCTTAAATGATGAAGAAACCATAAAAGATTATCATCTCAGTTTTTTGGTTGAAAAAAATGAATCTAACGAAAATAATTCTGGACGATTTAATTTAGAAATACCCCCAAATGGAATTAAGATGGAAATAGTTTTAAAAGACTTAATTCTGAAAACCCTTAAAATTACCGATGGAAACCAAGTAAAAGCCGCAAAAATTCTTGGATTATCACGCTCTAAACTAAGATACCGAATGGAGCAATTTGATATTGAAGTAGTAAAAAATATTAGATAGATATTTGTAGAATTCTATTTTTAATATCACAAAGGTTTTTGCTGTTAAATTTCAAATTTCATTAAAAAATTAATCATTTCTTCTAAAGAATCTATATTAATTATCGATAATATCTTAAATGATTAATCAATTAATTACAAGGAAGTAAAAAATGAACTCGGTAAAAACAATATTTGTTCTACTTATATTAATATTTGTTGCATTTAATAGCAATGTTTTGTGTGGAACAAATCAAGACGGACAGTATTTGGCTTTTGCGGAAATAATGCCAGAGCCAGTTGGTGGAATTGGTGCAATTATTAAAACAATTTCTTACCCGGAAATGGCAAAAAGATCCAATATTCAAGGTAAGGTTTATGTTCAAGCACACATTAATGAAAATGGTGTAGCCGAAGAAGTAAATCTTGTTAGAGGAATTGGCGCTGGTTGCGACGAAGTTGCTTTAGAGGCAGTTAAAAATGCAAAATACACTCCAGGCAAAAACAAAGGACAAAATGTAAAAGTTAAATTAACTATGGCTATTACATTTAAATTAAATTAAAATTTAAAACTAAAAGAGTTGAGTAATAAATGATAAAATTAAAAGATTTAAAGTTTGTCAGAAAAATTCAAGTTAGCCTTACCATCTTAGGACTTTTTTCGACCCTAGTGGTTATCGTTGGAATATTTGGGGTGTTAAACCTTTCGCAAAAAAAAGATGATATCTTTTCGCAATATGTTAAGCCTCAAAAAATTACTGCAGATATTTATGGACAGTTTCAGTCTATTCAATTTTTAATGTTGCAGCTTTCAATGGAAGGGTTTACAGATAAATTTACAGAAAACATGGCTCTATATAAAGAAAAGACAGAATTTATAGACTCTAAAATTGAAAACTTAATAGAAGCTAATTACTCTGATCAAATTACTTCGGATATAAAAGTGGTTAAAAATGTTTGGGGAAATTATAAAACCGTTGTTGCTGACGCAATTATTGGTTCTTCTGTAATGAAAGATTTTGAAATGGCAGCGATAATTGCAACTACTTCTGGCGAAGAGGTTGGAAAAGAACTGCAAAAAAAATTCACAGAGTTAAATAGTCGTCTTGTGCTAAAATCTGAACAACTAAATAGTGAAATTAGTGAAACTGTTCAAAGTGCAATTTTGTGGATTTTAATAAGTGCATTATTAGGCTCATCTGTTTACTTATTATCAGCATTTAAGCTGGCTCCAACAATTTCTAAGCCATTAAACAATTTGAGAGATGTTGTTAGGCAATTTGCTTTGGGTGATTATTCAATGGAATTAAACAATTCATCACACGATGAAATAGGAGAATTGACAGCTTCGCTTAAAATTCTTCAAGAAACTCAAACTGAAAAAATATACGCAGCTGAACAAATTGCTGTCGGAAATCTTGTTAAAGTAACGCCAGCTTCAGAATATGATACTTTAGCAAATGCAATTAATAAAGAAGTTGAGATTCTTGAAAAACTTATTTCTGAGGCAAATAAGCTAATTAAAGAGAATAAAGAAGGCAACTTAGAATACAGAGGCAACACTTCAATGTACGAAGGTGCTTGGTTAGATTTAATTAAAGGAATAAATTCAATTGTTGACGGAATTGTTAGACCATTAGATGAATCAGCCCGTGTATTAACTCTAATGGCAAATGGTGATTTCTCCGAAAGTTTTGAAGGAGATTATAAAGGTTACTATCTAAAAATGAAAAACGATTTTAACTTACTTCGCGAATCACTTCACTCTGCAATTAGCGGTGTTGCTAAAAGTGCAAGAGAAGTTTCTCAATCAATTAATGAAATATCATCTAGTTCAGAACAAATGGCCGCTGGTAGTTTAGAACAATCTCAACAAGCTTCCGAAGTAGTATCGTTTGTTGATGAAATGACTAGGAATATTATTAGCAATACTCAAAACGCTAACCAAATGGCTGAAACCGCAAAAGAACAAGGCGTAAAAGCAAAAGAAGGTGGAAGGGTTGTGGAAGAAACTATTGTCGGAATGATGAAAATATCTGAAGTAGTTGAAAAATCGGCAACAACTGTAAATGGTCTTGGTGAAAGCAGTAAAAAAATTGGAGAGATTATACAAGTTATTGACGACATAGCTGCTCAAACCAATTTGCTTGCCTTAAATGCAGCAATTGAAGCTGCACGAGCTGGCGAGCATGGTCGTGGTTTTGCTGTTGTTGCCGATGAAGTAAGCCGTTTGGCAGATAGAACAACCAAAGCAACAAAAGAAATTACTTCAATGATTTCACAAATACAGCAAGATACTCTTGAAGCTGTTACTTCAATAAAAGAGGGTTCAAACGAAGTTGCCAAAGGAAAAGAATTAGTAACAAAAGCTGGTCAAATGCTTGAAACAATAATTATTGGTGCTGGAAATGTATCTAATATTTCTGTTCAAGTTGCAAAAGCAAGCGAAGAACAATCTAGTTCAGCCGAACAGATTAGCTCTAATATTGAAGCAATTGCAAATGTAACCCAAGAAAGCGCTCAGGGAATTGAACAAATAGCAAGGTCTTCTGAAGAACTGCAAAGACTAACTGAGCACTTAGAAGAGTTAATTAGCACGTTTAAGTTCAAAAATTCTGAAGGAAATAATACCTTTAGTGTTCAAAAAAACAAAAAATTAATTAGTTAAAATAAAAATGGAGTAAATTGTGGCTGATTTGTTGAAAGAAGAAAAACATGAAACTTCTGAAATTTTGCAATTAGTAGGCTTTAAAATTGGACAAGAAGAATTTGGAATTAACATTCTTTCTGTTCACGAAATTATTAAAGTAATTGATATTACAACTGTTCCTAATGCTTCTGATTATATTGCGGGAGTTGTAAACTTAAGAGGCAGAATAATTCCAATAGTTCATTTAAGAAAAAGACTTAGAATGCCTGTTATTGAAACCGATAAAAATACTCGTATTATTGTTGTTGAGATTAATGAAAAAACAATTGGTTTTATTGTTGACGAAGTTCAAGAAGTTTTAAGAATATCAACTGATATTACTGAAAAACCACCAGAATTAGTTTCAGGTTTGGATTCAGAGTATATCACTGCAGTTGCAAAATTAGAAGACAGATTAATAATTCTATTAGATTTAGAGAAAACATTAGCAAATGATGATATCAAAGAGCTTAATTCTGTTGCTTCAAAAAACAAAAACATTGCAAATTGATCTTTAAAATTACTTAAAGTATTCGATAATTAAACTATAATATTTTCAAATTAAAGTAGATAGCAAAATGAGTGATTTAGAAAATGATTTTCGCACAAAATTAAAATCAAATAATGCATCCGAAAGAAAAGAGGCGTTGGAAGACTTATTATCATACGATTTAAATGATGAACTTATTGATTTAGTAAGTAAGCTTTTTTCAGACAAAGATAAAGGTGTTAGAGATGCTGCCTCTATGCTTTTTACGGTTCAACTTTATCCCCAAGTTCCAAGTTATATTGTCCGTTATTGTTTTTCTGACGACATAAGTATTAGGAATATGGCTGGCGAAGTGTTGCTTAAAAATGGTGAAAACTCAATACCAGCATTAATGAATGAATTGGGCAAAGGAAATAGTGATGATGAAAAGTTTATAATTGATATTTTAGGTTGGATTGGAAGCCGAGAACCAACATCAAAAATTATTGAAATTTTACAGACCAACAAAGATGAAAATGTTATTTTAGCATGTGCTGAAGCTTTGGGCAATATTAAAGCCGAAGAATCCGTTCCAGTACTTTTAGAATTGTTAAAAGATGACAAAGAAGAAATTTTAACACCAACTGTTATGGAAGCATTAGGAAAAATTGGAAACAAAGAAACTATTGACCATTTTATGAGGGTTTACCATAATCAAGATATTTTAACAAAATATACAATTATTGAAAGTCTTGGAAGAGTTGGCGATGCTGATTCACTTGGGTTTTTACTTGAAGAGTTACAACATACCGATTCATCACTTATTGGAGCAATAGTAAAATCATCAGAGCAATTATTGAGCACTTTAGGCTTCGAAATTGAGCTAAATGACGAGTTAAAACTTATTATTCTTAAAGCCCTTGAGGAAAATGACGAAGATACTGTTTTGGCTGCTACCAAATTGCTTTACAATTATGACAATAAAGAAATTATTGAAGCGTTTGTTTTAATTTACGGTACTATTGACTCGTTAGATTATATGCTGAAAGATAAATTTTTGGAAACCCATCATATTTCTTGTAATTTAATTTTAGAAAGAATTAATAAAAATTCTAATAATACTAAGCAATTGTTAATCCTTTATAAAGAAATGAGTTTTATGCGTGAAGAATTAGGAATAGAACCATTGTCTGATTCTAATAAGCTTAAATTTTTAAATACGCTTAGTGAATTAATCGATAATCCAGATGAAGAGATTCGTATGACTTCAGCGGAACTTCTATTTCATATCAACCCTAAGGATGCGTTGTTTTTTGCTGACAAAATAATAAATGATGATAATATTTGGAACAGGCTTAAACTTATTGAACTACTTAACGAAGTAAACGAACCAGAAGCTTTTGAGTTATTAAAAAAATTAGCCGAAGATTCTGAAGAAATGGTTAAAGAAAGAGCTTTATCATTATTAGAAGAAAAACAAACAAGGATATAGCAAATGTCAGAATTCCTAAACTCAAATCAACCCAAAGCATTTGTGCTTAAGAGTGCTTCAAATCCATCTGTGACAACAGGCTCATCCGATACAAAAATTGTTTTAAGTACATCAAGTTTCGAGATTTGGAGATCATATATTTATGACCTTTGCGGAATATATTTTCAGGATAATAAAAAATATTTGTTAGAAAGTAGATTACTAAAAAGAATAAATTATTTAAAATTGAATTCATTTGAAGAATATTTGAAATTTCTAAAATTTAATCCTCAAGCAAGAACGGAAAGAAGATATTTATATGAAGCAATTACAATAAATGAAACATTTTTTTTTAGAAACCAACCTCAGTTGGATGCTCTTACAACAAAAATTTTCCAAGAAACAATTGAGGCCAAAAGAAAACTTGGTCAAAAGAAAATAAGAATTTGGAGTGCTGCAAGCTCATCTGGAGAAGAGGCATATTCTGTTGCAATGGTTATAACAGACATGATAAAACCTAAATTCCCGGATATCGAATTTGAAATAATTGGCACAGATATTAATGAAGATGTTTTAGAACGTGCAAGAAGCGGTGTTTACAAAGAATATGCTATCAGAAATACCCCTGCATTTTTTCTTAAAAAATATTTTAGAGTTGAAGGAATGAATTATATAATTGACCCAAAATTAAAAAACATGGTTAAATTTTCATTCTTAAATTTATATGATGATATTAAAATGAGAAGCATGTCAAATTTTGATATAGTATTTTGTGCAAATGTATTAATTTATTTTGATGTAAAATCAAAAGTTAAAGTAGTTTCTCATCTTTACAACTCCTTAAATAGAGGAGGGTATTTATTTATTGGTTATGCGGAAACTTTACATGGCATTTCAAAAGCATTTAAACTTGAAAGTTTTCCTAAAACTATTAGCTATAAAAAGGAGTGATATAAATGAAAAAAGTTATTTTGGTTGCGGATGATTCGCCAACTATTAGAAAGTTTGTAACTTTTTCGTTAGCTGCAAAAGGTTTTCAAATTATTTCAGCAACAGATGGAATGGAAGCTTTAGAAAAATTGCCTTCTATTAACGCCGATTTAATTATTACCGATTTAAATATGCCAAATGTTGATGGGTTTGAACTTATTAAATCTGTTAGAGAAAATAGAGCTTATGATGAAGTTCCTATTATTATTTTGAGTTCTCTTGGTAGTGAAAAAGATATTGAACGTGGTTTAAGCATTGGTGCAAATTCCTATCTTGTTAAACCATTTGACCCAAAAAAAATCAATTATGAAGTTTCAAAATATTTAAGTTAAGGAGATAAAATGGATTTAAAATTTTTAGTGGTTGATGATTCGGTTACTATGCGACGAATTGTTGTAAACTCTTTAAAAGGATTGGGTTATTCACAATTTCTTGAAGCAGGCGATGGAAAAGAAGCAATTGATATTTTGAATGCTGACGATTCTATTTCTTTTGTAATAACTGATTGGAATATGCCTAATGTTTCTGGGTTAGATTTAGTAAAAAGCATTCGCCAACATTCAAAATATAGTACAATTCCAATTTTAATGGTTACCACAAGAGGCGTAAAAGATGATATAATGGAAGCTCTGCATGCTAAAGTAAACAATTATGTTATTAAACCTTTTACTCCACAAATCCTTAAAGAAAAGATTGAACAAATCTTGGCAAGCATATAATGGAGAAAATTATGAGTGAAGGGAAAAAAGATTTTGAAATGTTAGGCGTGAAACTTAGAGAATTAAAAGCTCTTTTTAGTGTTGGTGAAAAAATTATTCCAAGTATTCAAAAATTAGTCGATTTTATTAACGAAATGTCACCTTTGTTAGTGCATATCAACAATTCTATTGAGGAGAGTAATTCAAAAATTCCTAAAGCAACCGACCATATTGTAGATGTAACAAATGCCACCGAACTTGCAACAACAGAAATTTTGGATTTAATTGATACTATTTCTTCAAATACTTTCGATTTATCGAATGCGTTAAGTTTGGTTGTGCAAGATGAAGGCAGAACTAAACAAACTTTAACCGAATTAGCTGCTTTAGTGTCTGATAATCCAAAAGCATCAGCTTTAGTTAAGGATTTGTATGAGAATAAAACTTTAGCTGAATTTAAAATAAAAGCAGACGATGTTGTTCAAAAAATTCAGATGGATTCAACAAATATTGCTATTGCTCTTCAAGTACAAGATATTACTACACAACAATTATCAGCTGTAAACCATTTAATAATTTCAGTACAAAAAAGATTATCCTCTTTAATGTTTGAACTTTCTGAAGACCAAATTAAACATGTGGATAATTCACATACTATTGAAGTTCCAACTGATAAAAATTTTGATATGAATGCAAGTTATATTAAACAACAATCTTCTCAAGACGAAATTGATATAATGATTAAAAGTACAACTTCACAAGATGAAATAGATAAATTATTTGGGTAAAATTATGAGTGAAGATAATAAATATGCAATGTTAACTGATCCTGATATGCTCGAAATTGTTGATAGTTTTATCGTTGAAACTAATGAAATTTTAGAAGAACTAGATCATGATTTAGTTGAATTAGAAAATAAGGCAGACGATGAGGCTCTACTAAATAAAATTTTTAGAGCATTTCATACAATTAAAGGTACTTCTGGTTTTTTGGGTTTGGAAAAACTAACAGCAGTTACTCACCGTGGTGAAGATATATTAAATAAACTTCGAAAAGGTGAGGCAAGATTAAGTAGTGATTTAATGGATGTAATTTTAGTTGCTTTCGATAAAATTAAGGAGCTTATTATTGTTATCGAGAATGACAAAAATGAAAATATTGACGTTGAACAAACAGTAAATTTCTTAGAAAAAGCTATTAAAAATCTTGAAAACAACAAACCAATTGAAAAAACTGTTGTTGAAGAAAAACCTATTCTGGTAACAGAAAAGGTTGAACAAACTTATGTTGAAAGTGAAATAGAAGAAATTGAAAATGAGGAAGTTCTTGAAGAAAAAAACGAAGAAAATGACTCACAAAAAAACAACAAAACTTCCAAAGAAATATCTGTTACTAAAACTCCACAACGAAAAAATGAAGACACAAGCATTCGTGTTGATATAGAAAGATTGGATGAACTTTTAAACATTGTTTCGGAATTAGTTTTAGGTAGAAACCAGCTTGCCCAAGTTAACTCCGAGGCTTCATTGGAATATGAAGGCAGTAAATTGGCGCACGATTTAGCCGTTGCAACTAAGCAAATTGATTTAATGACTAATGAACTTCAGCTTGTTGTTATGAAAACTAGAATGGTTAAAATAGGGAAAGTGTTTAACCGTTTTCCAAGACTCGTTCGCGATTTATCAAAAGAAATTGAAAAAGATGTAAATCTTGTAATTAAAGGTGAAGAAACCGAGTTGGATAAAACTCTAATTGAAGAAATTAATGATCCTTTAGTTCACTTAGTACGTAATTCTGTTGACCACGGAATTGAAACTCCAGAGGAAAGAAAAGCCAAAGGGAAAGATCCTAAAGGAACATTAACTCTATCTGCAACTCACGAAGGTAACAATGTAATTATTTCAATTGAAGACGATGGAAAAGGAATAAATCCAAAAGTAATTATTGCAAAAGCTATTGAAAAGAAAATAATTACAAAAGAAAAAGCAGCGGATTTATCTGAAACAGAAATTTTTAATTTAATATTTGCTCCAGGTTTTTCAACCGCAGCCAAAGTTACAAATGTTTCTGGACGAGGAGTTGGAATGGACGTTGTGCGCACAAATGTGAGCAAACTTCGTGGAATAATTAATATTGAATCAAAAGTTGATGAAGGAACAAAAATTATCATTAAACTTCCGCTAACTTTGGCTATTATTGCAGGCATGGTTGTGCGTAGTAAAAAAGAAATTTTAGTTATTCCACTTAGCTCGGTCGTTGAAGTTTTACGCGTTCATACAGACGATATATATTCGGTAAATAACAATCAAGTAATTAAAGTGAGAAACAGAGTTATTCCATTAGTTTCTATTGATAAATTACTTTATAATCAAGAAGTTGAAAAAGTAAAAATATTTCAATTTATTGTTATTGTTGGAGTTGCTGAAAAAGTTTTTGGAATAAAAGTTGATGAAATGATTGGACAAAAAGAGGTTGTAATTAAATCTCTTGGTAATTATCTTGGCAACATTGAAGGAATTGCTGGTTCATCAATAATGGGTGATGGACGAGTTGTAATGATTCTTGATATTGCAGAATTGTTGCAAAAGATAAACAGAGAAGTAAATTAAAGTAATTATTATTTTCTCGCAAAAAAATGATTTTATTGCGAACTAACTATCCAATTTAAAGGATGGCATCTCGCAAAAAGGCTAATGAAGAAGAGATGAGACAAAAAATTAAAGTACTTATTGTAGATGATTCTGCATTTATGCGAAAATCGCTATCAATTATGCTAACATCTGATCCAAATATTGAAATTTGTGGTATAGCAAAAAATGGTCAGGAAGGCTACGACTTAGCTAAAGAATTACGCCCGGACATAATTACACTTGATGTTGAAATGCCCGTTATGGATGGTTTAACAGCTCTTAATCTAATTATGAAAGATGCGCCAACTTCTGTAATTATGGTTAGCTCAATTACTACCGAAGGTGCTGAATCAACAATAAAAGCTTTTGAATACGGTGCAGTTGATTTTATTTCGAAAGAACAAAGTTTTGTTAGTGTAAATATTACCAAAATAAAAGATGATTTAATTCATAAAATAAAAAGCATTGCCTATCACAAAAGAAACATAAATCTTGCAACAAAGCATTCAATAACATCTCAAACTGAAATTCCTACAAATGTTTCAAAAGGGACTTTGCCTAAAATTGGATATAAGGCAATTGCAATTGGTGTTTCTACTGGTGGCCCAATTTCTTTACAAAAAGTTATTCCATTATTATCAGAAAACTTAAATGTTCCTGTTTTTATTGTTCAGCACATGCCTCCAAAATTTACCAAATCTTTAGCCGAAAGATTAAATTCAATGTCTAAACTAACAGTTAAAGAAGCCGAACACGGTGATTTAGTAACAAAGAACAATGTGTATATTGCCCCTGGAGGGAAACATATAAATTTTGTAAGCATAGGGGGAAATGTAAAAATAATATTAACCGATCAACCAGATAATTCTCTACACCGTCCATCAGTTGATGTTATGCTTCATTCAGCTATTTCTATTTACGGAAAATATCTATTAGGTGTTATAATGACTGGAATGGGAAAAGATGGCTTGCTAGGAATTGAAGAATTGAATAAATTAGGTGGTAAATGTTTAGCTCAAAATGAGCACTCATGTGTAGTTTATGGAATGCCAAAAGCGGTAGTTGATGCGGGTTATGCCGATTCTGTTGTTCCATTAGGACAAATAGCTTATAAAATTAATACGGTATTTTAATTATGAATGATAAATTTGAAGAACCAATATTTAGAGAAATAGACAAAACAAGCAACCAAAAATCTGGTAATGTTATTAAATCTAAAAATGTACAGGTTGCGGGTAAAACCAAAATATCAATTGAGGAAGAAAGTCACGAAGGCGTAAAATTCATAATGAAAAAAGATGCTCATGGACAAATAAAAGAAATTAAATTTATTTGCTCTTGTGGGCAAACCAAATCACTTATTTTGGATTATTCTGACGAATAATAGCCAACTATTCAAAATTAGCCATTTTAAAACTCCCTAATTCCCCAATTATGCAGATAAGTCAATAATTTTTATTGGCATTAGTTTTGCCATTATTATTCCAAAAAAACAAAGGATTTATAATGGCTGCAACAAATATTAAATTACTTGAAAATTACATTGGTCAACTTGCGACTAAAAACAAAGTAATTAGCCAAAATATTGCCAATATTGGTACCGAAGGTTACGTACGCCAAAATATAAAATTTCAAGATATGTTTGAAAGTGAACTAAACGGTAGTATTAAAAAAACAAATAGTCGTCACATTCAACTATCATCAGCCGATGATTTGGGTATTAAAAACAACATCTTTTTAGATAAATCAAAAGAGCCAAATGGTGGAATTAATAATGTTGATATTGAAACCGAAATGGCTGAATTAGCAGAAAATGCAATCAATTTTAAGTTTTCCTCAAAAAAAATCGCTGGTCATTTTCAACAGTTAAGAGAAGTAATTAAAGGAGGTAACTCATAATGGAAATTAGTGGAAGCAATCCTGGATTTAAAATAAGTGCTCGCGGCTTAAGTGTTCAACGAACTAGAATGAATTTAATAGCCGAAAATATTGCAAACGCAGAAACAACACGTACTGAAAAAGGACAGCCATTTAAAAGAAAATTTATAACGATAACACAAAACGAAAGTGGATTAAACTCTATTACTAAGCAACAATCTAGTTTAAAAATGCAAACAACAAATGGTGACCATATACCTTTTGCATCACCACAAAACTCAATTTTGGATGGTGGAACAAGCGCATTAGAATATAAGGTTAATGAAGATTCAACCCAAGGTGAGTTAATATTTATGCCTAATCATCCCGATGCAAACCAAGAAGGTTACGTGGAATCAACAAATGTTAATATTATTCAAGAAATGGTAGAAATGATTGCCGCATCTCGAAGCTATGAAGCAAATTTAACCGCGCTTGATACTTCAAAACAAATTGCAAAAGATTCATTGGAGATATAAATGACAGTTAATACTAATTCTATTGGAAATTATTTAGCAAGACAGCCTAGAAATATTCCTAATGTAGCAAGAAAAGAAAGCATTCAAAAAACAGTTCAAACAAATTCCACAGAACAATTAATTTCTGCTAAAGAAAAAGAAATGTTTGTAAAAATGTACCCACAGCAAAAATCGGAAATAATGCAATACCATTACTATCAAAAAAATGGAGTTATGTCTGGTGTTTCTGTTGGTTCACTTATAGATAGGAGAGGTTAGTATGGAAATTGGAAGTATTCAATCAATTGCAAATGCAATTCCAAAAACCAAAATAGTAGAAAAAAATGGTGAAAGCCAATTTGATAGTTTATTTAAAGGTGTTATTGAAGGAACAATAAAAGCACAAGCAGAATCAAACACATTAACAGAGCAATTTATTAAAGGTGGTGATGTTCAAATTCACGAAGTTATGATTGCCGGTGAAAAAGCAAAAACCTCGTTACAACTGCTAATGGAAATAAGAAATAAATCAATGGATATGTATAAAGAATTAACAAGAATTCAAATTTGATTACGGGAATTTAACAGATGAATGATTTTTTTGGAATATTTAATAAACTTGCACCTCAACAAAAAATGATGATTGGTGGAATTGGAATAGTAACCGTTGTGTTATTAGGATTTTTGGTTTCTTTTCTTAATTCACCCACCTATTCTACAATTTATACAAATCTTGCACAGGAAGATGCTGCAAAAGTAATTGAACATCTCAATTCTAAAAAAGCACCATATAAAATTGAAGATAATGGAGGAACAATAAAAGTGTCCTCTGATGTGCTTTATGAAACAAGACTTGAATTAGCCGCCAAAGGAATTCCAAACTCGGGTATTCTTGGATACGAAATTTTTGACAAGAGCACTATGGGAATGTCAGAATTTATGCAAAAATTAAATTACAAACGTGCTTTGGAAGGTGAGCTTTCGAGAACAATAGTTCAACAAGATGGAATTGAAGCAGTGCGTGTTCATATTGTATCACCAGAAAAAACGATTTTTAAAAGTGAACAAAACTCATCAACAGCCTCAATAGTTTTAAAATTATCCGTTAGTGCTCTTTCAAAAGAAAGTATAAATGCAATTGTAAATTTAGTTGCAAGTAGTGTTGAAGGACTTAGCAAAAACAATATAACCCTTTTAGATACAAATGGACGCTTATTATCACAGCAATCTGACGAAAACGAATTTGGTGTTTCAACAAGCAAACAGTACGAAATAAAACAATCCATTGAAAATTATTTGGTAAAAAAAGCACAAAGTGTTTTGGATAATATTTTGGGTTATGGTAATGCAATTGTTCAAGTTAATGCCGAACTTAATTTTGACCAAGTTGAAAGAACAATGGAAGATTTTGATCCTGACCGACAAGTTGCAGTAAGCGAACAAACTATTAAAACAGAAAATATTGGGTCTACTTACGCCGATACGTCTGCACAGCAAAGTCAAAATACAACTGTTAATTACGAAATTAGTAAAACAATTCAAAAAGTTGTTGAGGGTACTGGAAATATAAAAAGATTAACAGTTGCAGCAGTTATTAATGATGAAGTAAAAAAGGTAAAAACAGATAATAAAATTGAAACGGTTCATGAGCCACGGTCTGCAGAACAAATTCAAAAATTAGAACAAATTGTTAAAAATGCTGTGGGAGTTGACAACCAAAGAGGAGATGAATTTTCGATAGTAAATATATATTTCGATAATGGAAATGTGGATACAAATATTGATGATTCAATTTCAAAACCTCAAACACCTTTTGACAATATGGATAAGCTAATAAATTTAGTTCTTATTGTAACTGCAATTATAGCTTCATTAGTTTTATTATTAAAACTAATGAAACGATTAAAAACCGAAAAAATAATGATTGGTTCTGTTAATAATAATGGTTTGGCAATGGCTGGTGGAAATTCAACTCCAATGTTAAAAGATTTTACTAATTCCTCCTTGCAATCTTCAGAAAAGAGAAAACTTTTCCCTTTGGGAGATTTGGAAGACGAGATATCTGACGAAGCTTTATTGAAAAAAAATCAAACCGAAAAAATTTCTAACTATGTACAAAAAAATCCAATTGATGCAGCAAAATTAATAAACTCATGGTTAAACGAAGATGAAGCCTAACGAAACGCAAGCAATTGAAAAATTAAATGCTAATCCTG